>Ga0247666_1000033_pt1 | contig 85653 bp, 70 predicted proteins | sample CNK07_metaG_FD_183025 | JGI IMG/M metagenome (GOLD analysis project Ga0247666, IMG submission 183025) | Soil microbial communities from Purdue University Martell Research Forest, Indiana, United States - CNK07 | ecosystem: Environmental > Terrestrial > Soil > Temperate forest > Bulk soil...
ATACGTTTGGAAAGCCGAGGGCGCGGCCATCCTGGCGAAGATCAAGCGCGCCAGAGAGGCCGCCGAAGCCGAAGCGCGTAATGTATAGTCAATTGTGAATCGCGACACTAGTGGCCGAGGTTCGGGTTCGAGCCTGCTGCCGCGGCGGGCGCTTTCTTGACCTGGCCGGGGACGGGCGCTTGTCCTTCCTTGATTGCCTGAAGGGTGTCGGGGTTCGAGAGATCGAGATTCGCGTTCAGGACCTGCTCGCGGAAGCGCGACTCGTACAACAGCTTGGCCAGCGGTGCGGCGTCGACACCGCCGTGACCTCCGTGCTCGACGAAGACGACGACGACCATCTGCGGATTGTCTTTCGGCGCGAACGACGCGAACCACGCGTGATCCTTGTATTTGTAGGGCAACCCTTCGGTCTTCACCCAGCCGTGCTGCGCGATGACCTGGACGGTGCCGGTCTTGCCGGAGACGTTCAAACCTTCGATGCGGGCGTTGCCGCCGGTGCCGCCTTCTTCGTTGACGACTTTCCAGAGGCCGAGCTTGACGGTCTCGAGTGCTCTTGGAGCGAGCGTGACCTTGTGCAGCACTTCGCTCGCGACCTGCAGGCGCTCGACGTGGCCGTCGGGGTCGACCTTCTCGATCATCTTTACGACGTGGGGGCGGTAGACCGTACCGCCGTTCGAGATGGCCGCCATCATGTTTGCCACCTGAAGCGGCGTGACGAGGAGCGGCCCTTGACCGATGGCGACCGAGATCGTCTCCGACGGATACCACTTGCGGTGCTGTTTGACCGTCGCCCAATCCGTGGAGGGGACGAGGCCGGCCTTCTCGCCGTCGAGATCGATGCGTGAGATTTCGCCGAAGGTGAGCTTGTGCGCGTATTCGGAGATCCTGTCGACGCCGAGCCGCGCGCCAACGTTGAAGAAGAAGATGTCGCACGACACTTTCAAGGCGTTGGCGACACTCACGTCTCCGTGTCCATTCTTGTTGTAGCAACGGAAACGGCGTCCGAAAAACACGCCGCTGCCGCTACAGAAGAATGATGTCGACGTATCGATCGCACCTTCGGACAGGCCGGCCATGGCCATGACGGCTTTGAAGACGGATCCCGGTGAATAGAGACCCTGGATGGCGCGATTCAGCTCGACCTTGAACGGATTCGACGCGATCGTTCGCCAGACTTCCGGTGTGAAGCGGCGCGAGTAGACGTTCGGATTGAAGGCGGGCGAGGAGACCATGGCCAGCACTTCGCCGTTGCGCGGATCGAGCGCCACCGCGGAGCCGACGAACTCGTTCTCGATGAAGTACTGCTCGGCACGCCGCTGCAGATCGAAGTCAATCGTCAGATAGACGTTGTCGCCGGCCACCGGTTCTTTGCGCGCGGGGCGGTACTCATCGAGGCGGCGGCCGTGACTGTCGTACTGCCAGTACTGCGCGCCGTCGCGGCCGCGCAGGTATTCGTCGTACATCATCTCGACGCCGCGTTTGCCGAGGAGATCGCCCGACCGCAGTTCTTTGTGCGCGGCGAGGTCTTTCTCGTTCGCCTCGCCAATGAAGCCCATCACGTGCGCGGCCATGGTCGCGTACGGATAGTTGCGGCGCTGCACCGGCTCGACATCGAGCTCGGGAAACGCAATCGCCTGCGCCTGGATTGAAGCGACTTGCGTCATCGACAGATCTTCCGCGACCGGAATGGGCCGCGCGTTAGGAATGGCCTTCCCTTTTTCGAATCGGGCCTCAATCTCCTGCGTGGGTACGCCGAGAACCTGAGCGAGGAATGCCACGAGCTTGTCGCGATGCGACGGATCGTTCTTGATGATCGGACGCATGACCACGCGGTCGAGCGACAGCGAGTAGGCAGGCTGGTTGTCGGCGAGAATTTTCTGTCCGCTGCGGTCGAGGATCAGTCCGCGTTTCGCCGGCGTGACCAGCTCGCGAAGGGCGTTGGCTTCGGAGAGGTTCCGATACTTCTCCGCCTGCACGCCCTGAACGACCCAGAACGAGCCCGCCAGAAACACGAACACGATCACGATCGCCCAAAGGAGCGCATTGATGCGGAAGGTCAGGAACTTCTGGTCATCTCGGTAGACGCGCATTTATTGCCTACGGCGTTGTCGGTTGTCGGTTAGTTGCCTACGGCGTTGTCAGTTGTCGGTTAGTTGCCTACGGCGTTGTGTAAATTGCGTTCGGCGTTGTCGGTTGTCGGTTGATTGCCTTCGGCGTTTTCATTCGTGAAAGTTCAGGCTGTTTGATTCAATGCACGCTGTGGGCCGTTGTGAGAACGCCGAAGGCAACTAACCGACAACCGACAACGCCGAAGGCAATTCACCACCCTGTCGGCCTCCTCGTTGCGTCGATCGGCTCTTCCCGCAGAAACAGGGTCAACAATAGATAGACGATCATGCCGAAGAGACAGGTGAAGACCGTCTTCACGATCATTCCCTGTTCGAACATCTCCACTTTCTGTTTGAGGAGGATGTTCACGAGGATGTAGATCACCAGCTCGTTCACGATCACGGCTCCGATCAGGCAGGCACCGAACGCCAGCGTGCCGCGCAGCACGAGGCGCGAGTTGATGTAGGCCACGGCGTAGGCGCAAACGGTGAGGGCGAAGGCGTGAAGTCCGAACATCGCGCCGGAGTAGGCGTCTTGCACCAGCCCCGCGATGACGCCGGCGATGATCGCGCCGAAGACGTTGCCGCCCATCGAGTAGTAGACGACGAGGATGACGTACGGGTTGAAGAACGCCAGCGCGTTCGGGAAGAAGCTGTCGAGCAGCGAATGGAGCGTCAGGGCGATCAGGAGTCCGACCGCGAATCGAAGCCACCTCAAGGTGTGTACCTCACCACATCATTCGGGATTTTGCGTGTGTGCAGAACGATCACTTCCTCGATCGAGCCGAAGTCGATCGAGGGACGGACGACGATGGTCTTGAAGAGGTCCTGCCCCTTCTCCGCCTTCGTCACGACTCCGACCGGGATTCCTTTCGGATAGATGCCGTCGATGCCTGCAGTCATGACGACGTCGCCGAGCCTGACGTCGGCCAGCGAAGGGATGTCGTATAGCTGCGTACCGGCCGCGCTATCACCGCGCAGGACGCCCTGCCGGCGGGTCCGGTCGATGAGGACGCCGACCGATGAGTTTCCGTCGGTGATCAATTGCACTTTGGCCATGTCTTTCGTCGTCAAAACGACGCGGCCAATCAGCCCGTTGGCATTGACGACGGCGTCGTTGACCTCGATGCCGCTGTTCGATCCGCGGTCGAGGATGATCGACTTGAAGCGCCCGGAGATGTCGAGCATGACCGGTTGGGCCATCGTCGTCGGCATCGTGAACTCTTCCGAATAGCCGAGGAGGCTGCGCAGGCGGCGCAGGTCGCCTTCGGACTGGCGAAGGCGAAGGTTTTCGGTCGTCAGCTCATCGATCTGCCGGTGAAGCTGCAGGTTCTCACCGACGGAGCGCCGCATGTCGAGATAGCCGTGGTAGATGTCCGACATCGACTGACCGGCCCAGTTCACGGTCTTCGGGATCGGCGCGAAGAGGATCATGACGCTGCGCTCGAACATCGTGCGGGTCTCGCCGATGTAGCGCGTCCTGCTGCTCAGGCTCATGAGAAAAAAGAGCAGCGCCAGGACGACGATGAACAGCAGCGTCGGGCGCCGTGGGATTACGTCAGCGGGTGCGGCCATGGTTCGTGCGCGTTATGGAGCAGATTCTGGGCCATGGGTGTGGGTGGTGGGGGTGGGGAGTGGGGGGTGGGGTGTGGGAGAGAAACGGAGATGGATTCGTGAAGAAGTCCTCGCCGCACTCTCCGACTCCCGACCCCCGGTGCTCCAAGAAGGCTGTCGGTGAAACGAAGGCCGATCGCCGTTTGACTCCCACCCCCACCCCCAACTCCCCACTCCCCGTTACTCAATCGAGATCTTCCGCAACAGGTTGAAGTCGGTCAGCATCTGGCCGGTGCCGAGTGCTACGCAGGCCAGAGGATCTTCCGCCAGCGTCACGGGAAGGCCGGTCTCTTCGCGCAAACGCTTGTCGAGATTCTTGAGCATCGATCCGCCGCCGGCGATGATGATGCCCTTGTCCATGATGTCGGCGGAGAGCTCGGGCGGCGTGCGCTCGAGCGCGACGCGGACGGCTTCGACGATCGTGGCCACTGTTTCGGAGAGCGCTTCGCGGATCTCTTCATCGCTGACGACGAGCGTCTTGGGAACGCCTTCGACGAGATCGCGCCCCTTGATCTCCATCGTCATCTCTTCGTCGAGCGGGAACGCGGAGCCGATCTCCATCTTGATCTGCTCGGCGGTACGTTCGCCGATGAGGAGGTTGTACTTGCGTTTGATGTACTGAATGATCGCGTCGTCCATCTCGTTGCCGGCCACGCGCACCGAGCGCGAGTAGACGATGCCCGCCAGCGAGATGACGGCGACGTCCGTTGTTCCGCCGCCGATGTCGACGATCATGTTGCCGGTCGGATCGGTGATCGGCAGTCCGGCCCCGATCGCCGCCGCCATCGCCTGCTCGATCAGGTAGACCTCGGTCGCGCCCGCGCGCAGGGCCGAGTCTTTGACGGCGCGTTTTTCGACCTGCGTGATCTCCGAGGGGACGGAGATGACGATGCGAGGCTTGACGAGGAAGCGCCGGCCGTGCGCCTTCTCGATGAAGTACTTGATCATCTTCTCCGTGACTTCGAAGTCGGCGATCACGCCATCCTTCATCGGGCGGATGGCCACGATGTTGCCCGGCGTGCGGCCGAGCATTTCCTTCGCTTCCTTGCCGACCGCCTCGACGTTGTTGTTGATCTTGTTGACCGCGACGATGGAGGGTTCGCGGACGACGATGCCTTTGTTCTTCGCGTAGACGAGCGTGTTCGCTGTTCCCAGATCGATCGCCAGATCGTTCGAGAACATCGAGAGCAGCGATTTGAGAGCCATTTTCTAGATCTTGTCCTTTTTGAACGTTTGGGAGGCTTGGTGCAAGAGCGTTGCCCTGAAGTGGGAGTCGCGGATCGGGAGTCGGGAGTCGGAGCGCAAACGTTGCCAGTGCTCTCCGACTCCCGACCCCCGATCGGCGACTCCCGCGAACCTATTCTTCCACGTGCACCGTCTCGGATTGCCGGGTTTGTTTGCCTGCTGCGTTGGTTGCTTTGATGACGACCAGATTGGTTCCGACCTTATTAAAGCTGACGAGCTTCTTGAAGTGACCGTTTCCTTCGACGTCAGCGTCTTCGTCATTGATGAGGACCGTTGCGCCGGGGTCTGTGTCCCCTTCGATCATGAAGAAGGGCCCGCCAATCGAGTAGGGACGCTTGAGCAGCAGCCGTGGTGCCGGAGCATCCGGGGCCGGCGTCCCTTCGTGACCCGGGCCGTTGACGCGGAAGCGTCGGAATGCGGAGAACGGGCCGGTGTCGCCTCCCGCTTCCGTTGCTGCCACGCGCCAGTAGAAGGCTCCCTCTGCGGTCACTTGTGCCGAGGCGGTGGTTTTCTGGCGTGTCGAGTTGATCTCCAGAGAGGTGAAAAGGCGCGAACGGGAGACTTGCAGGACGTAGCCGGCGGCACCCGGTACCGCTTCCCACGAGAACTGGACGCGCGAGTCGGCCGTGACCAGAAAGACCTGGTTGTCGGACGGCGTGAGGAGCGCAGGCGGCATGGGAAGCTTGCGCACGGCAGAAAGTGCTCCCTGCGGCGTGGCAGTGACCTTGTCGCCGACGGCAAGTTTCACTGCCGCGCTGCCATCGGACGGGGCGATCGAGGCCGATCCCTTTTCCGAAAGGACGGCGGTCGTCTTCTGCTCGTCGACTCCGACTTGCGTCGTCGACTCGGAGTCGATGGTGACCTGGCTGCCGGGCGTGCGGACGCTCGAAGCGTCGTCAGTCGTTGCTACCTCGACCGAGCCGACCTGCATCTGCACGGAGTTGTTCTTCCTGCTAGTCGCGGCATTGAATTGCGAGTAGATCTCGAGGAGCGCGTTCGGTCCGATCGTGTAGAGCGAACCGTTCGAAAAGATGAGCTCCGCGGAAGCGCTGCGTCCCGTCTTCACCCAGTCGCCGTTGAAGAGCGGCGTGCGCGTCTCCGCCGCACTCCAGTCGCTCGTCGACGACTTCTGAAACTGTACGTCGCCTTCGACGGTGAGGAACTGCGCGTCGTTGTCCGCGCCTCCTTTTCCGCTGAGCGCGGCCCTGCTGAAGGTCTGCGACTCCACCGCGGCGCTCTCGGCATCGGGGTAGTTGCCGGCGGCGAGCTTCGTTCCGGCTTCGTCGAGCTTGTGCTGCGCGCGATCGAAATCGCTGCGATGCATCGGAAAGTCTTTGGACGCGGCGAGTGTGTTGAGCGCCTGCCTCGCCTCGGCGATCGCTGCTTCGGCCGAGCTGCGCGGATTACGTTTCTGGTTGGTGTAGTACCACCACGCTCCGCCGCCGAGAAGGACGACGAGAATCACGACCCCGATCTGCTTGAGCCGCTCGATGGAAACCAGATACCAATCGATCGCGGGTTCGGAGCTCTGCTTCTTCTTTTTAGCCATCGAGACGAGTCGAAGTTTATAGCACGCCCAGAGGCACAGTTTGCTCCGGGAGGCGGGAATAGCTACACTGCCGCGTTTTTTACGGATTCACGCGATCGCCCGGCTGGAGGTGTCCCGCGCCGCGGTTGCCATCCAAATCAAGTCAAAACAGAGGTTCGTCCCGATGCTCAAGTTGATGCGCGATAGCTTTCAGCACCTCAAATGGATCCTGGTCGCCATTGTTGCGGTCTTCATCCTCTTCATTTTCGTCGACTGGGGCGCTGGCGGTGCCGGCAACGGTGGCGGAATCGACCAGCGTGCATACGCCGCCCGCGTGAACGGGGAGACGATCTCGTACCGCGAGTTCGATCGCGCTCTTTACTACACCGAAAAGAACTACGAGCAGGTCTACCACCAGCCGCTCACGCCGGACCAGGTTCAACAGTTGGGGCTGCAGAAGCAGGTGCTCGACTCGCTGATCGATCAGCATCTTCTCCTCCAGCAGGCCCGCCGTCTTCACCTCAGCGCATCAGCCGAAGAAGTGCGGAAGAAGATTCTGGATCTGCCCACGCTCAATCCCGACGGCAAGTTTGTCGGCGCCGAGATCTACACGCGCTACGTCACGATGATGGGTTACCAGTCGCCGGCCGAGTTCGAAGAGGAGCTTGCCCGCGAGATCACCCTCGCGAAGATGGAGAGCGCCATTCAGAACTCGATCATCATCTCGCCGAAGTCGGCCGACGACGAGTATCGCCGCACCAGCGAAACCGCGAGGATCAAGTACGTTCTCTATCCCGCGGCCAAGGAAGCGGCCAATGTCACTGTCACGCCGGCCGAGGTGCAGCAGTACTACACCACCCACCAGTCGCAATACACGCACGGCGAACAGCGCGCAGCCAAGTACCTGATCGCCGACTACGCCAAGGTGCGGGCATCGATCAATCCCAGCGACGCCGAGGTGCACAAGATTTACGACCAGCGCCATGAGGAGTTCAAGGCTCCCGAGGGCGCACACATTCTTCATATCCTCATCAAGGTCGATCAGGGCGCTCCCGCGCCGGTCGATCAGGCCGCCAAGGCCAAGGCCGACGACATCGTTCGCCAGCTTCGCGCAGGCGCCGACTTCGGGAAGCTGGCGAAAGAAAACTCAGGCGATCCATCCTCCGCAGGCAAGGGCGGCGACATGGGCTGGGTCGACAAGGGCACGACGGTCGAGCCGTTCGACAAGGCCGCCTTCACGATGCCGCTGAATACGATCAGCGATCCGATCCACTCCGTCGAGTTTGGCTACCACATCATCAAAGTGCTGGAGCGGCGGCCGCCGGGGTACCACACGTTCGAAGAAGTGCGCGACCGGTTGCGCGGCTTGACCATCGATCAGCAGGCGAAGGACCGCGCCCGCGACGAGATCACCAGCATCGCCGCGCGCCTCAAAGAGAGCAAGCCGAAGAGTGCCCCCGAGTTCACGGCGCTGGCCAGCGGGGACGTGGCTTCGAATGACACGCAGTGGTTCGGCAAGGCCGATCCGATTCCGGGAATGGGAAACAATCCGGCGTTCGCGAGCTGGGCCTTCGCCGCCAAGCAGAACGACGTCGGCGACATCATCGGCACGCAGCGCGGTCCGGCCATTCCTTTCCTCTACAACATCCGCTCGGCCGGCGTTTCGCCGCTCGACGAAGTGCGCGCCAAGGTCGAGAATGACGCAAAGATGGAGAAGGCGCGGATGCTCGGGCAGCAGGCGCTGGCGAAGGAGCTGCCTGCCCCGACCGTGGATGTGGCCGCCACCAAGCTCGGCCTTGCCTCCGCGGAAACCTCGGTCAACCGCCAGGGCTTCGTGACCGGGTTCACCGGCGATACGTCGGCGCTCGTCAATGCGGCGATGACCGCTCCCGTGGGTCAGGTGAAGGGTCCGGTCATGACCGGCGACGGTGCCGTGATCTTCCAGGTCCTCGAGCAGAAGAAGGTTGATCCCGCCACGCTTGCGCAAAACCGCGGCCAGTACATGGAGAACTTGCGGCAGCAGGAGTCACGGAATCTCCGCGCCACGATGCTCCAGGTCCTGCGGAAAGCAGCGTCGATCGACATCAACAAGAAGGTCACCGAACAGCAGACGCCTTCGCAGCAGTCCAGCTAGGCAGGAAGGGGTCAGGTCGAAACCGGGAGTCGGTTATCGGGAGTCGGGGGTCGGAGCGAAAGCTTCGCCAGTTGATTCTCCGGCTCCCGGCCCCCGATAACCGACCCCCGGTTTCGACCTGACCCCTTCCCAGAGTGATCGAACATGACGGAAATCGCCGAACGTTGGTTGGAGCCCGCCATCCGGGTGTTGATGATGCCGCGCGACACGAACGCGCAAGGCACGATCTTCGGCGGCGTGATCCTCAGCTACATCGACCAGGCCGGCGCGATCGAAGCGCGCCGCCAGGGCTCGCGGCTGATGCTGACCGTGTCGATGGACAAGATCGTCTTTCACCAGCCGGTCTTCGTCGGGGATCTCATCAGCTTCTGGACCGAGACCCTCCGCATCGGCAGAACGTCGATCACGGTGAAAGTCGTCTGCGAAGCAATCCGCGGCACCGATCCGCAGAAGAAAGTCCTCGTCACCGAGGCGCAGGTGGTCTACGTGAACGTGGGCGAGGACAAGAAGCCGGTGCCGATCGAGCGTGTCGCCAACGCGCTGAGCCGTTGAGGCGATTTAACCACTTCCTTCGATCCCTGAAATTGGGTCGGGACCAATTTCGGTACTGGTTTCGACTCGTGAAATTAGGTCGGGACCAATTTCGGTAGTCGTTTTGACTCCTGAAATTGGGTCGGGACCAATTTCGGTAGGCTTTTGACCTTCCTGAAATTGGGTCGGGACCAATTTCGGTAGGCTTTTGACCTTCCTGAAATTGGGTCGGAACCAATTTCGGTAGGCTTTTGACCTTCCTGAAATGAGGTCGGGACCAATTTCGGTAGGCTCTTGACCTTCCTGAAATTGGGTCGGGACCAATTTCGGTAGTCGTTTTGACTACTGAAATTAGGTCGAGACCAATTTCGGTGGTCGTTTTGACACCTGAAGTTAGGTCGGGACCAATTTCGGTGGTCGTTTTGACACCTGAAATTGGGTTGGGACCAATTTCGGTAGTCGTTCTGGCTCGTGAAACTAGGTCGGGACCAATTTCGGTAGTCGTTTTGGCTCCTGAACTTGGGTCAGGACCAATTTCGGTCCGCACTCTCCAGACCTTGCAGCACCGCGCCGCCGCCAATCCCCCGCGAGTGTGCAGCAGCACAGCTAACTAACTACCGCGGCGTAACGATTGAGGCCCCGGTGTTGCCGGGCGTGCCGTGACCCCCTCCGCGTACATTCGCTTTCCGTAGTAGACCGTGAATGTCACGGCATCACCTACGTTGAATGGTTTCGGCGGCGGATCGGGTGAGAACTGGAAGTACACCGGGCCTTCCGGCCCCTTGATCCATCCCTCCCGCGCCTTCGGATCAAGTTTGGTGATCGTGCCGATTACATCCGCCTTTGTTCGTGCTTCCGTGCGCCGGAGTTCGCCTAGCGGTGTTTTGCTGACGACGTCGGGTGTGAATGGGGGTTGGTCTTGAACCCAGGGGTTATGGCCGACCTGGATTACCTCGGGCCCGATGCGGAGGGAAGGCTGAATACTCTGAAGATCGATGCCGGCGCGCATGAGCGCAAACGCGACGAGCTTGACATCGTTCTCCGGCACGCGGGCTCCGTACCAGATGCCATTCGTCTCACGGGGATTGCTCGCAGTTCTCTCGCTCACGTCCTCGAAGCCCAGGTCCTTGAGTGCGTTGACGAGTTTCGGTGAGTCCGTCGCCTTCTTGAAGTACTGGATCCTCGTGTTGGAGTGTTGCTCCGGGGAAGTGGTTGCCGTGATCGCGGAGATATGGGCAAGAGCCTCGAAGCTCTGGCGAACTTTTCGTGCATCCTCGGGCTTCTGCTTGTCAATCGCGAACGCCTGAAGCGCGACGACCTGCGAGGTAACGACCTGTTTCTGAAGGGACTCTTCGGACTCTTTGTGCTTCTTGTTTTCCGCCTCGTGCGCCGTGGTGACGCTTCGATGATAGATGATTCCGATGAGAACCAATGCGAGAATCAGGGCCACGGAAAGCAACGCAATCGCCCGGGCATAGCGAGCCTGGGTCCGAGCCTTCTCCAACACCTCATCAAGTTGGCGCTTTTGCTCGGCGGCTTGCGCGTCCGCGCTTTTCTTAAGAAACGCCATCGCCTCGTTGAAGCCCGGCGCGTACCTCTCTGCCCAGCACGCTTCCGGCTTTTCGTCGTTCAGCCAGGCCAGCGCTCCCGCCAGGTCCGGGCCGGTCCAGAGACTCGCTTTTCCCTCGGCCTCCAGTGAAGCGGTCTCGCTCAACCGGTGGTACGTTCCCGCCGAGCGCGCCTCCTCCTCTGTCCAGACCCGCAGGCGGTCCCACACGCGCATCAGGCTCTCGTGGGAGATGTCGATGACCGTATCGCTCTTCAGCGCCTCGCCGAATGGAGGCATGAGGAAGGAGCGGCTGGGCTTACGGAAGACGTCGACGACTATGGTCAGCTCTGCGATCGTCGCACCCGTCAGTTTGCAAAGTGTGTCCACGTTCGTAGGCCGCCGGACGCCGCGGGCATCGCTGGCTTTGTCGGTAATCGCCTTGAAGAGCTTCTCGCAGATTTCCCGCTCCCGCGGCGTGCTTAGCTCCGCATAGGCCTTCTCGGCGTGCTGATCGAGCGCGCCGGCCATCGTGCCGATCTTCTCGTAGTGCTGCAGGGTCAGCGGTCCTTTGCTGCCCTCGCGTTCCCACTGCCGCCAGGTGCGGTTGAGAGCATGCTGCAGGATCGAAAGCTGGTCGGGATTCGCGCCGACGTCGTTGACCAGACGCGTGAGCAGGACTGGGTCGATCTCCGCGCCGCCCACTCCGACAGGGCCGGCGATGGCCCGTCTGCGCTCGTCACGAGTCATCCGCGGCACGAGGTACTGCCCCGCGTTGATCGCCTCCGGTAGTCCGTAGAACTGCGCGCACTCGCCGAGAAAATCGGAGCGCATCGTGAGCGTGACGTAGATGGGCTGGTCCTCATGCTCGCGCACTGCCAGGAGGAGGTTGACGAACGCCGCGGCCTGATCGGCGAGATCGTTGCGCGCGTTGGTTCCGATTGCGCTCTGCTCCTGAAATCGAAAAAGCTCTTCGAACTGGTCAGCCACCAGTAGCAGATTCGTTCCCTGGGGCAGGCGGGCCTGCTGGAAAACATCCAGCAACCCAAGTTTGCTCATGCGAAGGCTCGACTCGATCATCTCGCTTTGGCTGAAAGGACCCTCCACCGCATCGCTGTAGAGCGCACCTTCTTTCGCCAGCGCTTCCGCCATCGCGCAGATCGGATTGTTCCCCGGCCGGAACTGGGCGATGCGCCACGACGTGCCCGCGCGCGCCATCATTCCGCGATGAAGGGCCGGGCGCAGGCCGCAGTTCACGAGCGACGACTTCCCCGATCCGGACGTTCCAACCACAACAAGAAAATGCGATGCGGCAAGCGTGTCGACCATGGCGTCGACCTGCGATTCGCGTCCGAAAAAGAGGTGTTCCTCTTCCTCCTGGAATGGCCGCAGGCCGGGGAACGGATTCGTCGACATCACTTCAGTCCCAGCGCCTGGGCCAGAGCCGCGATGGCCTGCTCCTCGGGAGCGCTCATTGCGTCGATGACGCCGGTCTCGGTTTGAAGGAGAAACTGCTTCTTGCTCGTCGCGGGCCCGGCGACGTACGTGATCGTCTTCGGCGGGTTGTCGCGACGTGCGCCCTCGTTCTTGCGGATGTCACTCTGCTGGTAGGCGCGCCAGGTGTCATCGCCGGCGCCCCAGAAGAGAACGATCGCGCCGGCGGTCGCCATGAGCTGTTCATTCGCTTCGCGCACCGCCGCCGCATCGCCGTCGAAAACGGTCAGCTCGACTCTCATCCCGCGGGCGATGAGACTCTTTGCCAGAGGCACGGTGGCTTGAATGTCACGAGGGTCGCAGATCACGTAGACCAGCGTCTTGTCTCCATCGGCAACAGGAGCGGCGGTAGCACGCTCGACACGCGCAAGTGCCGCGCGCACGGCGCTCTTCAGATCCTCGATCCCGCCGGTGATGAGGTCCGCGCCGAACTGCAACGCGGCATCCTGATGCAGCGCGGTGATGAAAGTCTGCTGGCGCGTATCGGTGGTCTGCAAATCCGCCGGGACGGAGATGACGCGGGCAAGACCGTTCTTCCGGCTGATGTTTACCGCTGATTGATTCTGCAGCGCCACCACTGACTGATCGGTTCCGTCAGGCACCGCACCGTAGCTGCTGCCTACGAGATGGATCGATAGTTCGCACTGCTGGAGCAGCCGTTCGACTTCAGCGACGTACTCCGCCGAGTCGGTGGGTAGCTGGGAATCGGGAACGATGTCGTACCCGAGGCGCTTCAGCTCGCCCTCGAGAGTTGCGCGCGCGTCGCGCTGGTCACGCGTGCACTCCGCAAGATAGATCGACGGCCTGGCCTTTCCGGCCGCGGGCCCGCTCGCCATCACATCGAGCAACTCCTTGATGTGCCAGGCCACCCGTGTAACGGACTTCAGAAACTCCTGGCGTGCCGAATCGCCATAAGCCGGGTCGAGCTCCTGCGGCGTGTTGTCGGCGTCGAGGTGATAGAACTCGTAGCCGAGAATGCGTCCAAGCACTCCCGCCACTTCCGGCGGGAATGACTCGTCTTTCCCGAACGGTGTCTTGATGATTTTGAAGATGCGGCATTTGTTGCCGACGATGATGCCGCCCGTTTTCTCCGCGATCTCGTAAAACTGAGTCATCTCCTTGCTGCACCAGTCCGATTTCAGATAGCGCGGAGAGAGGACAGACACGAGCACCGCGGTCTCGGGGAACTGGCTGAGGATCTCATCGGAGAAGACGTCATTCCCCTGCAGCTTCTCGTCCCGCCAGATGTTCGCATCCTTGCCCGTATACCGGCTGAGCACCTGCCGAAGCGCCTTGTCGAAGACGGTCACCCACCCTTCCTTCTCATCAGGGAGAGGTTCATTGTCGATATGGGCGTAGCTGATGAATGCGTCTCGCGTGAAGCTCATGGAAGTCGCCGTTTCCTGAGTGTGATGGAGGTATCGCAGTATACAGCCGGGTCAACTTCGGGCAGCGTGCGTAGGTTACGGAGCCGGAGCGCCCCGCCGAGTCGTGGATGGGTTTGACTGACGCGGTTTCCATGTTTCGGCGATCCTGAGCGGGGACCACACCTCACCGCGTGGAACAAGTCGCATAGCCGTAACGTATAATCGATGACGGTAGATACGGATACGTACTACCTTGGCGGTGGGTGATGATTTGCATCATCCTCCGTCGAATTTGATGAAGGCGGCTTGATATGGCAGGCCGAAGAGGTGAACGTGTCGGAAGAGACGACCGTAGGTTCAGTCAGCGACCGTCTGGTACGTCCTGTGGACGCGGGCTTGCAGGGATGGCTTGACTACGTAAAGGCCCTATCAAGCGAGCACCGGTCAGTCAGTAACGCCGTTAGTCGCTTGTGGGAGGCTATTTATTCTCAGCTTCCGGCCATCTACGCCCCTGATGCCAGCCTGACCGAAGATGGCACGCTACTCATCTCGTGGATTCACGATGCGCATCATCTCGAAATCGAAGTGATGCCGTCGGCGCGATATGTCTGGTTTTATAGAAACCACGAGTTGAACAAAGACTATATTGGCGAGGGTACGTCGGATGCTGGCATCACTCCGGAGCTTCTGGAAAGGGCACGAGTTGTATTTGCACAACGCTAAATGTGCCAGGGCCGCGAACACGTTCCAAACGACCGCGTAGTACTCAGGCTGTCCGCTCCGCGAGATGCTGACGCGTTTCACTCCAGCAAAGAGGTAACCCCGCTTCCGGGCGATTTTCGGTTGACAGACAGGGAATGCCGAGAGGCTGAGAACAACGGTGGTATCGGCGGCCTTTCAGTGTGGGATTCTCTGCGGACCACACCGAACCAAGCTCGGAGCTTCCTGCCATCACAGCGGCGTCGTATCGTCTTTCAGCTCAGCGTCGGGGCGCTTAGCGAGATACCAGACCACAATCTTCACGTGTGTCGTGACCCGCTAAGCGAGGACAAAGCTGGAGCGGATGGACACTGCTTAATAGCAAATGCCTACTCGCGTGATGAAATCGTCCTTCGCTCCATACGAGCCAGTATCGTGCGCGTAGCGAAACATTTTCCAGAAGACGAAGAGTGAAAAGGCGCAGGATCACTTCTTCCGCGCGTCGCGCATCGCGTCCAGCCGCGCTTTGATCTTCGCCTCGGCGCCTGCTTCTTTCGGCTCGTAGAAACGACGGCCGGCCAATGCGTCGGGAAGACACTCCATCGCCGCGGTCTGGTCTTCGAAGTCGTGGGCGTACTGATAGCCGCGGCCGTAGCCGAGGTCTTTCATGAGGCCTGTGGGGGCGTTGCGGATGTGGAGTGGAACGCCCGGGTTGTCGCCCTGCCGCACTTCGCGAACGGCCTCGCCGTAGCCAATGTAGACGGCGTTCGATTTCGGTGCGGCGGCAAGATAAGTGACCAGTTGCCCCAGCGCGACGCCCGCTTCCGGCATGCCGAGGAAGTGGACGGTTTGCTGGACGGCGATGGCAAAGACGAGCGCTTGCGGGTCGGCGTTGCCGATGTCTTCCGAAGCGGCGCGCACGAGTCGGCGGGCGATGTACATCGGATCTTCGCCGCCCTCCAGCATGCGCACCAGCCAGTACATCGAGGCGTCGGCGTCGCCGTTGCGCAGCGATTTGTGAAGCGCCGAGATGATGTTGTAGTGCTCTTCGCCCCCTTTGTCGTACATCAGCGAACGGCGCTGAAGGATCTGCGTCACTTTCGTTTTGTCGATCGCGCCGTCGGCTTTCGTTGCCGTCTCGACGACGAGCTGCAGCGAGTTGAGCGCCTGGCGTGCATCGCCCGCCGAAGTCGCGGCCATGAAGTCGAGAGCATCGTCGCTGACCTCGATTCCGTACTTGCGCACCGAGGGATCGCTGACGGCGCGGCGCAGAATCGTCATCACCTGTTCGCGCTCCAGCGCGGGGATGACGACGACTTTCGTCCTTGACAGCAGCGCTGAGTTCACCTCAAAGGACGGATTCTCGGTCGTGGCGCCGATGAGGATGATGTCTCCGGCCTCGACGTAGGGGAGGAAGGCGTCCTGCTGCGCTTTGTTGAAGCGGTGGATCTCATCGATGAAGACGATCGTCTTCGTCCCGCGCGCTTTCCGCTCGCGCCGCGCTTCCTCCATCAGCGTGCGGATTTCCTTGATGGCAGTGCTGGTGGCCGAAAACGTGACGAACTTCGCCCGGGTCTTGTTAGCGATGATGCGCGCCAGCGTGGTCTTCCCGGAGCCTGGCGGCCCCCAGAAGATCATCGAGGGAATCCGGTCGCTCTCGATAGCGGTGCGCAGGAAGCGTCCCTCGCCGAGGATCTCGTCGAGGCCGATGATCTCCTCGAGGGAGCGTGGGCGCAGCCGCTCCGGCAGCGGCGCGTCGCTGCGGGCGGGCGGCTCGAAAGGGTCGTCAGCGAAGAGGGAGCCGGTCATGGAGTGAAGTGTGAAAGGGATCGATCAGCAGAGCAGGCTGAAATCGAGGTTGCCTCCGCTGACCACGATCGCGGTCTTTCCTTTCGGTTTGATCGCGCCCGACAGCAACGCGGCAATCCCCAGCGCGCCCGTCGGCTCGATGACGAGCTTGGTTCGATACATCGCAAACTTCACGGCGTCGAGGAGAACGCCGTCTTCGACGCTGACGACGTCACGAACCCGTTCGCGGATCACGGCAAAGTTGCGCTCACCGATGGCCAGCGTCCGGGCGCCGTCGGCGATCGTCTTCGGTGGATCGATGGTGACGATCCTGCCCGACTTGAACGATTGCTCGCCATCGTTGCCGGCGCGCGGCTCGACGCCGTAAACCGCGATATCGGGCTTGCTCGACGTGGCCGCGATCGACACGCCCGAAAGCAGACCTCCGCCGCCGAGGGGTGTAACGATTGTTTCCACGTCCGGCCATTCGTCGACGATTTCCAGTCCGACGGTGCCGGCTCCGGCAATGATGCGCCAATCATCAAAAGGAGGGATGACCGACGCACCACTCTTGCTGGCGATGTCGCGGGCGACCGTGTCGCGCGTCGCTGAGGTGACTCCCGAGGTGACGACTGTCGCGCCATATGCCTCGGTCGCCGCAACCTTCGACGGGTTGGATCCCTCCGGCATCACGATCGTGGCCTTCATGCCGAGGAGTCTGGCCGCGAGGGCGACGCCCTGGGCGTGATTGCCGGAGGAGAAGGCCACGACGCCGTTGCCGCGCTGGTTCTCAGGCACCTGCAGGAGCGCATTCATCGCCCCGCGGATCTTGAAAGACCCGGCGCGCTGGAGGTTTTCGCACTTGAGACGCACCTCCACGCCGATGGCTTCGGAGAGCGATCTGCTGCTTAGCAGGGGGGTGCGGTGGACGTACGGTTGGATACGGAGGGCGGCTTCCCGGACATCCTCGATCGTGACAGCGGACGCATCGATATTTGAAGAATTCACCGAGGCAGTATAAACTCCGGCAAACTGGCCATGGATTGAACGTCGGTTCATCAACGAACCGGCGCGATTACGCCTCGGCTGAGCAGTATCGGGCAAGGTTATTTTCGGGGAGGTTGGGGTTATGTGGAGAAGGGTTACCCGCGGCCTGGTTCTCGCCATTCTGATGTCGTTCGTTGTCGTGCCCGTGCTGACCGCGCAAACGGTCGAGACGCATGGCGCGCTCGAATATCCTGACTCGTCCGTTACGCAAAGCGGCGTGATCCTCGTCAAGGGGTGGTTCCTCGACCCCGCGTCGATCTCGAAGGTTGCCGTGTACGTCGACGATCAGTTCGTGGTCAACTCCAACACGAATCTTCCGCGAATCGATGTGGAGCAGTCCTACCCGAACTATCCCGGCATCCAGCACATCGCGCCCGGCTTTCAGATCGGCATGCTGGCCAGCCGGTTCACGAATGGAGCACACACGATTGCTGTACGCGTGTTCGCCAGCGACAACACGATTACGGAGCTGGGGCGCCGGACGATTTCCGTCGACAACACGATCAATCAGTCGCCATTCGGCAATGTCGACATTCCCGACCTTGCCGCCACGTACAACGCCTCCGGCTCGTTCCCGGTCTCAGGCTGGGCGCTCGACACCGACGGCGTGGCCAAGGTCGAAGTGCTCATCGACAACGGTGTCGTGCAGAACGCCATGTACGGCGATCCCCGTCCGGATGTGGCCAACACGATCGCCGACTGGCCTGATGCGCTTTACAGCGCTTTTATCGCCAACGTCGACACGACGCGAATCCCGGATGGCGTGCACACGCTCGACGTGCGCGCGACCGACCGCCTCGGCCTCTCGCGGCTCATCGGCCGCCGCACCGTGCAGATCTTCAATGAGGGCGGAAACCTGAAGCCGTTCGGCTACGTCGATGAGCCGAAGCCCGACGCGGTGTTGTACGGCACCCGCTGCAACGTATTTCCCCAGGCCTCGCCGGCCATCAATCCGCAATCGCATATCACGCCGGTCCGCGGCTGGGCTCTCGACCTCGGCACACGCGCCGATACCGGCCGCGTCGCCTACGCGCAGCTATTGGTCGACGGCCGTATCTGGTATTCGAGCGGCGACTGCGCCTTCAATCCGATCTTTGGCAATTACGTGAACTGCCTCGGCATCCCGCGCTTCGACGTGGAGCGCTACTACCCCGGCTATCCTGACGCGCCACACTCCGGCTTCCTCTTCACGATGGACGTCGGCGCGCTGCTCGCGTCCGGTGTAGCCCCCGGCAATCACGTGCTGAAAGTGCGCGTCGGCGACCAACAGCAGACGTTCACTGAGCTGCCGAACCGCGATGGCATCTCCGTCTTTTTTGAGTGCGCGGAGGACCGCGTCGGCTCCGCCCTTGGCTTCATTGATGTCCCCCAGACCAACGACTTCATGAAGGGGACGGTCACGTTCCAGGGCTGGGCTCTGACCGAATTCAGCGCGCTGACGTCGGTTGAGATCATCGTCGACGGAGACTTCAAGGGACAGGCGCAGTACGGCTTCCCACGGCCCGATGTCGTGGTGCAGTATCCGTATCTGTTCAACAGCCAGAACTCGGGATGGCGCTTCGTCATCGACACGACGAAGCTCGGCAACTCGAAACACACACTGACGGTCAGGGTATTGGACAGCCGCGGCCTGCGGACGGAGATAGGTTCAACCGTCTTCTACACGCAGAACGCGAACCCAGTACCTTAATTGCGCGGCGGCTAGCGCCGTCGCGCGTTGTCGGTTGTCAGTTATCGGTCGGCCGGTTCATCATCTTGCTGGCCGGCAACGCGCGAAGCGCAACTAACCGACAACCGACAACGCGCTCGCGCTAGCGAGCGCAATAAAGTCACTTCCACGCATACACATCCACATTCGCACGCGCCCGCAACTGATTCGTCCACGTCGCGATCTGTTCTTCGAGCTGGCGTGACCGGATGAGCGTGCGAATCTCTTCGCGGACGTCGTTGAGCGGGGGCACCGCGAGTCCTCTCGCGACACGTTGCTGACGCCACGGTCCGTTGTAGTACGCGGCGATGTCGTCGTTGGCGACGAAGATCAGCGGGGCGAAACGTTCCTGGATGTACGCCTCCACCTGCAACTGCCGCTTGATGAGTGCGCGCAACTCGTCGAGAGTCAATTCCGCGTGGAGGAGCGCTGCGTCGAGCGAATCCGGCGGTGCGAAACGATGCTGGATCTCCACCAGCCGCGCTTCGATCGAGTCTTTGGGGATGTCCTGCGCTCCGAAGCGTTCCACGTCGCGATACCGCAGTGCCTGCGCAATCAGTGCTTCGAGGATGTCGTGGTGGTAATCGTCGTCGCTTCGTCCGGCAATGCGCGGAATGAAACGAACCTCGGCCATCTGGTCGACTTCGCTGACGGTCAGAACCTGTTGATCGATGACGGCCGCGATACGGTCGAGTGTCACGGCGTGAGCGGGCCTGGGCAGAACGAAGGTTATGACAGAGACGATCGCCACGCCGAGGGATCGGAGTCGCTGCCGGACGTGATGTGTCATCCTGAACCTGCCGGAGGCGCCCGCGCTACTCGCTACTCTTGCGCTGACCTTGCTCGGCGCCGCAGGACGGCGAAGGATCTCAAGTTGCCAGGCACACGGCATGTGCGTCGTAAGTTGAGATCCTTCGCCGTCCTTCGCCGCCATGCCGTCTGTCTGGCGCGCCGTGCGAGTACGAATGGCGGCTCCGGCTGTCTCAGGATGACACATCAATTGAGCTCCTTCCTTCAACGTCAACCTTCCTTTCATCGCTCCGCAAATCTTGACACCATCCGGCGCAATTCCTACATTCTCGTGCTTGTTGGCAGTCATTCGGCGAGACTGCCAGACAAGCCCGGCCATTCGCTGCCAAACTCGCAATTAAACTCATGGTCCAGCATATCGATCGAAGCGGTGATGATCTCGACACGCGCGCCCGCGAGGTGCTGCGCGAGATCATCATGCAACACGTGGCCACGGGTGAGGCCATCAGCTCGCGCACCCTGGCGAAGTGCGGGCGGTTTCAGCTCTCGCCGGCAAGCCTGCGCAACGTGATGGCGGATCTCGAGGATCTCGGCTACCTGCAGCATCCTCACACCTCAGCCGGCCGCGTGCCGACGGACCTTGGCTACCGTTTCTTCATCGACCATCTCATGCGCTCGCGCACGCTCACGCAGCGCGAGCGCGAGACGATCGATGACCAGGTCAGTCACGCCAACGAGATTGACGAAGTGCTTCATCTCGCCTCTCGCGTTCTCTCCAGGCTCAGCGACCAGGTCGGCGTCATCTTCATGCCGACCCTGCTGCAATTCACGGTCCGCAGCATGGACTTCGTCGGCGTCGCCGACAACAAGATCATGTGCATCCTCGTCGGGCAGAACGGCGTGGTCGTGAACAAGATCATCGAGACGCGGCTGCCGTTCACCCGTGACGAGCTCCAGAAAATCTCGCGCTTCATCACGGGCGAGTTCAGCGGGATGAGACTCGACAGTATTCGCCGGCGGCTGATTCGGATGACCGAGGAAGAGCGGGCCATGCACGACGGCATGCTGCAGAAGACCATCACCCTCGGCATCGAGGCCGTCAACGACGTTGCGCCGCTCGAGCACGAGCTCTACGTCGAGGGAACGGCTTCCATTCTGACCAAACCCGAGTTCGCCGACGCCGTCTCCATGCGCAAGACCTTCCTGGCCCTGCAGGAAAAAGAAAAGCTGGTGGAGATCTTGAACTCCTGTCTCTCCGAAGAAGGTCTGCAGATCCTGATCGGATCGGAGAGCAATTTCACGCAGATCTACAACTTCAGCATCGTGGCGCGGCGCTACGGAACGCAGACGGCTCCGCTCGGCATGGTCGGCATCATCGGACCGATGCGCATGGAGTACGCTCGCATGGCGCCGCTGGTCGACTATCTCGGTCTCGCCCTCAGCCGCAAGATCGAAGAAGAACAGGAGCAACAGCAGTGAGCGAAAAGAACAACCCGAATGATCCTGACACCCTGGACGATGATCGCTACGTGATCGAAGACACCGGCGACACAGTCGAGGACATCGAGCACGAAATGGAAGTGGCGGCCCAGGAAGCGGTTGATGGTCCGGCAGCGCCGGCCGCGGTACCCGTGGATGACTTTCGCGACCGCTACCTTCGCACGCTTGCCGACTTCGAGAACTTTCGCAAACGCTCTGAGCGCGAGAAGAACGACTTCCATCGCTACGCCCTGGCAGGATTGATTCGCGATCTCCTCCCGGTGCTCGACAACTTCGACCGCGGACTCGACCACGCGGAAGAGGGCGACGAATTTCACAAGGGCATGGCCCTCATCTACAAGCAGCTCTTCGACGTCCTCCAGCGGCACGGCTTGAAGGCGATCACGGAGTCCGGCGTCCGCTTCGATCCGAACATCCATGAAGGAGTTGTTCGCGTAGAGGACGCATCCGTCCCCTCGCACACTGTCGTTGAAGTCATGCAGAAGGGTTACTTTCTCCACGATCGCTTGATTCGCCCGGCAATGGTCAAGGTTGCGGTTGGTGGTCCGGACGAGGTCGCGCCGTCAGGCACGTAATTCATGTCGAAGATCATCGGAATCGATCTCGGGACGACGAACTCCTGTGTCGCCGTCGTCGACGTGGCCACGCCGCAGGTGATGGCGAACCGGGAAGGCAGCCGCACCACTCCTTCGGTCGTCGGATTCACCGAAGATAGCGAACGTCTGGTCGGTCAGATCGCCAAGCGCCAGGCCATCACGAATCCGTTCAACACGGTCTTCGCGATCAAGCGCCTCATCGGCCGCAAGTACGACACGGATGAAGTCAGCCGCGCCAAGCAGATCCTCCCGTATCAGATCGTTCCCGCCGACAACGGCGACATGAAAGTAAAGATCCGCGACCGCGAATACTCGCCGGAAGAGATCTCCGCGTTCGTCCTCATGGAGATCAAGTCGTTTGCCGAAGACTTTCTCGGCGAGCCGGTCACCGAGGCCATCATCACCGTGCCGGCGTACTTCAACGACAGCCAGCGCCAGGCCACGCGCGACGCCGGCAAGATCGCCGGACTGGAAGTGCTCCGTATCATCAACGAGCCGACGGCTGCGGCGCTCGCGTACGGTCTGGAAAATAAGTCGAACCAGCGCATCGCCGTCTACGACCTCGGCGGCGGCACCTTCGACATCTCGATTCTCAAGCTCGAGGATGGTCTCTTCGAAGTCCTCTCCACATCCGGCGATACCTACCTCGGCGGTGAAGACTTCGACAAGCGCATCATCGACTGGCTCATCGAGGGCTTCCTGAAGGAAACCGGCATCAGTCTCGCCGACGACCGGATGGCCCTGCAGCGTTTGAAGGAAGCAGCCGAGCGCGCCAAGCACGAGCTTTCCGTCGCTCCGGAGTCGCGCATCACGCTCCCGTTCATCTCCGCCGACGCCTCGGGGCCGAAGCATCTGAACAGCGTCCTCACCCGAAGCGAGTTCGAGAAAATGGTCGAGGACCTGATCAAGCGGACGATCGATCCCGTCAACGACGCGCTCAAGGAAGCCGGACTCACCGCCGCCGACATCGATGAAGTCGTTCTCGTCGGCGGTCAAACGCGCATGCCACGTGTCGTCGAAGCCGTGCAGAAAGTCTTCGGCAAAGAGCCCAACCGCAACATCAATCCTGACGAAGTCGTCGCCGTCGGCGCCGCCGTGCAGGCCGGCATTCTGCGCGGCGACATCAAAGACATGATCCTGCTCGACGTCACGCCGCTGTCGCTCGGTGTCGAAACGCACGGCGGCGTCTTCACCAAAGTGATCGAGCGCAACTCGACGATCCCGACCAAGAACTCGCTGATCTTCACCACGGTCGTCGATCATCAGAACAAAGTCACCGTGCACGTGCTTCAGGGCGAGCGCGAATTCGTGCGCGACAACAAGTCGCTCGGCAAGTTCGACCTCGTCGGCATTCCGGCGGCGCCGCGCGGCGTGCCGCAGATCGAAGTCACCTTTTCGATCGACTCCAACGGCATCGTCAACGTCACGGCCAGCGATCAGGCCACCGGCCAGTCGACCGGCGTGAAGATCAATCCGGCCGGCGGGCTCTCTCAGGACGAGATCACCCGGCTCGTCAACGAAGCGGCCGAACACTCCCGCGGCGACGCCTCGCGCCGCGAGATCCGCATGTTGCAGAACAAGCTCGAGGGCATGGTTTACACGAACGAGAAGGTCTTCCGCGAGTTTGGCAAAATGCTCAGCGACGAAGACCGCGACAAAGTCCAGAAGATCATCACCAAATCGAAAGAGCAGGTGACCTCGGAAGAAAGGCAGCGTCTGAACGACGCCATCTTCGAGTTGCAGGCCGCATCACGCATTCTGACGAGCGTGATGCTCTACAACCCGATGAAGATGAACAGTCCGAGCGAACCGACCAACCAGTAAACGATGGCTACGACAGAAAAACGCGATTATTACGAAGTCCTCGGCATCGCCCGCACGGCCGCCGTCGACGATATCAAGAAGGCGTACCGCCGCCTCGCCGTGAAGTACCACCCCGACAAGAATCCGGGCGATGCGGATGCCGAGGAGAAGTTCAAGGAAGCGGCCGAAGCGTATGGCGTGCTTTCCGATGACGAGAAGCGAGCCCGCTACGATCGCTTCGGCCACCAGGCCGTCGGTGGCGGCGGCTTCGATCCGAACCAATTCGCCGACTTCGGCGACATCCTCGGTGACCTCTTCGGCTTCGGCGACTTCTTCGGTACCGGCCGCAAGCGCACCACCCGCGCCGCGCGCGGCAACGATCTCCGCTACGACCTCACCCTCGAATTCGAGGAAGCGGTTTTCGGCAAGGATGTGACGATCGACGTTCCCCGCGTTGCCACGTGCAATGTCTGTCACGGCAGCGGCGCGAAGTCCGGCACCCAGCCGGTCACCTGCACCGGATGCGCAGGCCGCGGACAGGTGCGCTACTCACAAGGTTTCTTTGCGGTGGCCCGCACGTGTCCTCAGTGCGGCGGCGCCGGAAAAGTAATCAAGGATCCGTGCGCGTCGTGCGACGGCGCCGGCCGCGTACGCGAAGAGAAGACGATCTCAGTCAAGATCCCAGCCGGCGTCGACGACGGCTCGCGTCTGCGCGTTGCGGGCGAAGGCGAAGCGGGATTCAATGGCGGACCCTCCGGCGACCTGTACGTTTTCCTGTCCGTTCGCGAGCACGCCACCTTCACGCGCCGCGACTACGACATCCACTCCGAACAAACGATTTCCTTCACCCAGGCCGCCCTCGGCGCCGACCTGCAGACCGCGACCATCGAAGGAACCGAGCCGCTGCGCGTCCCCCCCGGCACCCAACCGAACCAGATCTTCCGCCTGCGCAACAAAGGCGTGCAGTTCCTCCAGGGCCCCGGCCGCGGCGACCACTACGTCCACGTCTCCGTCCGCATCCCGACCACGCTCGACGAAGCGCATCGCGACTTACTGACGCGCTACGCCGAGCTGGAAGGCGAAACGCCCCTGCAGGACAAGGGCGTATTCGGGAAGGTGAAGGACTTTTTCACGGCGCAGTAGGGCAATCGTCGAAGACCCCCCGTTGTGTCATCCTGAGCCGCCGAAGCCGCCGCAAGATTCGCTGCTCTAGCACCCGGCAGGCATCGGCGGCGTAGGACGGTCGAAGGATCTCAAAATGCGATGCTCTCGTTCGAGCGTCTTCGATCACGATCGCTCGCGCTGGACGAACATGATCTGCGAAGTTTGAGATCCTTCGACGTCCTACGCCGCCTCGCACACGCTGCGCAAACATCGCGATTTGCGCGGGCGGCTCCGGCAGTCTCAGGATGACACGATGGGATGACCTATCTATGGGATGACACGATGGGTCATGAGCGCCTCCACCCGTCATCGCGCGCTACAATCGCCGCCGTGGCCGACCAATCCTTCTCCCGCTGGCGTCCCCATCCCTGGCACGGCCTGCCCGCCGGTCCAGACGTCCCGAGCATCGTCAACGCCTACATCGAGATCACCCCGTTCGATCTCATCAAGTACGAGGTCGACAAAGCGTCCGGCTACCTTCGCGTTGATCGTCCGCAGCGAACATCGTCGCAGCCGCCGGCACTTTACGGGTTCATCCCCAGAACCTATTGCGGTCCACGTGTCGCCGCGCTGACACCGGTGACCAAGCGCGGCGATGGCGATCCGCTCGACATCTGCGTTCTCAGCGAGCGGCCGATCGCCAAGTCGGAGATCATCCTCTCCGCGCGCGTCATCGGCGGACTGCAGCTCGTAGATCGTGATGAGGCGGACGACAAGATCATCGCCGTGCTGCAGGGCGATTACGTCTGGGGCGAGGCCCACGATCTCAGCGACGTTCCCTCGGTGCTCATCGAACGGCTCGAACATTACTTCGCAACGTACAAACTCGTTCCCGGCGGCCCCGTCAACATCCGCGTCTCGGGCTCGTATGGTTTCGCGCACGCGCACGCGGTCGTGCAGGCGGCGATGGAAGACTACGCCGAGCTTTACGGCGAACCGAAAGAGTGAAGGACTTCATCCTCGACGTTTCGTTCGATGCGCGCGACCTCGCGCTGGAGGATCTCGTGCAGTCGCGCTTGTTCCTCACGCAATCGACCGGCAGCTCATCGTCCGAGGCAAACGGCACGTCGATTGTTTCCGCGTACTTCGATTCGGCGCACGACCGTGACGCTGCCGCGGCGGAGTTACGCGATATCGAAGGCATCGAGCTCCACCCAACCGAGCGCGAACGGATCGATTGGCTCGAGCACTACCAGCAATCGCTCGAGCCGCTGTTCATCGGCGAGCATTTCGTCGTCGCTCCCGATGCTGCGCTGATTCCGAGCGACACCAAACGCCAGATCCTCGTCGTGCCGCAGGAGCAGGCATTTGGCACCGGCTCGCACGAGACGACGTCGCTCTGCATCGAGATCCTGGAAACGATGGACGTCGCCAGCAAGTACGGCCTCGACATCGGCGCAGGCAGCGGCATCCTCGCCCTCGCCATGTGCCGCCTCGGCGCTCAGCAAGTAATTGCCTTCGACAACGACGTCGACGCCTTCGCAGCGCTGCGCGAGAACCGCGCCCGCAACGAAGTCGAGCCTGCGCGGATGCCTCTCTTCATCGGAGGAACCGACGCGCTGCGCGGCGGCATCTTCGACATCGTCACGATGAACATCATCCCCGAGGTCATCATCCCGCTCCTCGGCGACGTGAAGCGGCATGTGGCCGGGTCGCTGATCCTCAGCGGCATCCTCGTCAGCAAACGCGATGACGTCGTCGCCGCATGCGCGGAGCACGGACTGTCGATCGTCCATGAGCGATCGAAAGGGGAGTGGTGGGCGGGAGTGTTCCGGTCGTCGTGCTTTAAGCTTTAAACTATCCACACCATGAACCAGATCAGCGATCGTCTCCGAGGCCTCGTGCAGTCTGACATCCGCCGTATGTCCCGCGAGTGTGAGCGCGTCGGCGGCATCAACCTCGGGCAGGGCATCTGCGATCTGCCCACGATTCCCGAGCTCGTCGACGGCGCCTGCGATGCCATCCGCGCGAACAAAGCGACCTACTCGAAGTTCGAAGGCATCGACCTTCTTCGCGAACGCATCGCCCGAAAGGTCGAGCGTCACAACGGATTCACCGCCGACCCTGCGAAGGAGATCGTCGTCACGGTGGGCTCGAGCGGAGGCTTTCTCGCCGCAGCGATGGCAACCTTGAATGTTGGCGATGAAGTGATCCTCTTCGAGCCGTATTACGGATATCACCTGAACACATTCAAGGTCCTCGGCTTCGAACCGAAATTCGTTCCGCTCCAGGCGCCGGACTGGACGATCGACTTCGACGTTCTGCGCGCGGCTTTTTCGAAGAAGACAAAGGCGATCGTCGTCTGCACGCCGTCGAATCCGTCGGGAAAAGTGTTCACGCGCGAGGAGTTGGAGAAGATCGGCGAACTGTGCCGCGAATTCGGCACGTGGATATTCACGGATGAGATCTACGAGTACATCGTCTACGACGGCCGGAAACATGTGTCGGTCGCCTCGATCCCATCCTGCCGCGATCTGGCCATCACGATCAGCGGCTTCTCGAAAACGTTCTCGATCACCGGATGGCGGATCGGCTACGTCGTCGCCGACGAGCGCGTCGCAAGCGCCATCGGCCTGATGAACGATCTCTTCGCGATCTGCGCACCGACGCCACTTCAATGGGGTGTGGCGCGGGCTCTGGAGATCGGCGACGACTACTATCTCCAGATGGCCGCCGACTACGAGAAAAAACGCGACCTCCTCGCCGATGCGCTTTCCGAGGCCGGCTTCACGCCCTCGGTGCCGCAAGGTGCGTACTACATGCTCGCCACGATTCCCGATGATTTCCGCGACGACAAGGAAGCCGCGCAGGCGTTGCTCGATAACACCCGCGTCGCCTCCGTCCCCGGCTCCGCCTTCTTCGTTTCGGATGTAGGCAAACGCATGCTCCGCTTCTGCTTCGCGAAAGATTTCGCCTCGCTCGAAGAAGCGTGCAACCGGATACGCGCCTTCAAGCCGGCGGCTGTCTAGGGCAGGCCGCGCAGTGACAACGTCCCCGCCTGTCATTCCAAGAGAGCGGGGCCGTGGGAGGAATCCCCTGCGCCCTCGGCGTAGACCGGAGGATCAACCGTGCGGACCCGGAGGTTTTCCATGCGGACCCTTGGGTATTCAGTGTGGACCCGGAGGTTTTCCATGTGGACCCTTGGGTATTCTGTGCGGACCCCGAGGGTTTCACGTGCAACCCCGAGGGTTTCACGTGCAACCCCCAGGGTTTCACGCGCGACCCCGAGGGTTTCACGTGCGGACCCCGAGGGTTTCACGCGCAACCCCGAGGGTTTCACGTGCAACCCCGAGGGTTTCATGTGCAACCCCGAGGGTTTCATGTGCAACCCCGAGGGTTTCACGTGCAACCCCGAGGGTTTCACGTGCAACCCCGAGGGTTTCACGTGCAACCCCGAGGGTTTCACGTGCAACCCCGAGGGTTTCACGTGCGACCCCGAGGGTTTCACGTGCAACCCCGAGGGTTTCACGTGCGACCCCGAGGGTTTCACGCGCGACCCCGAGGGTTTCACGCGCGACCCCGAGGGTTTCACGCGCGACCCCGAGGGTTTCACGTGCGACCCCGAGGGTTTACCGTGCGGACCGGAGGGTTTACCGCGCGGATCCGGGGCTTTCACGTGCGGACCCGACGAACGGCGAAGACAGCGAACCTGGCAATAAGAAAAAAGGCGGCCAGACGGCCGCCTTTTCTGTGGAGCATGCGTTTGCTGAAATTACCGCAGTCGGATCACCGCGAGCGTTCCCAGGAGGACGCCCAGCATCAGAAGGAGTAGTGTCGATTGTGCCGGCACAGGGCTCGGTGGGCTTGCACCGCTCACTGTCGTCGCTGCGGTTGACGTGTTGTTCGCCGGCGTTGGGTCGTTTTCGGCGGCGGTCACGGTCGCGGTGTTCGAGACGGCACCTGAGGCTGCGGGCATCTGGATGGTCAACGTGATCGTGGCATTGCTGCCGTTGTTCAGTGCGCCGAGGGAGCAGATTACGGTCGTGGTGCCGCTGCAGACGCCCTGGGTCGTTTGTGCCGATACGAACGTCGTTCCCGCAGGCAGGACATCCGTGACCGTCACAGCCGATGCACCGGTGGGGCCGTTGTTCGTCACGACGATGGTGTAGACGACGTTTGCGCTTCCGGCAGCCGTTGTGGCTCCCGTCTTGACAATGGCCAGATCGGCCGAGCCGACCACGTCGTCATTGTTGATCGTTCCCTGACCCTGGCTGTCGATGATGACCGCGTTGGCCGGAGACGTGAGATTGACGAAGAAGGTTTCGTTCGGTTCGAAGAGCGTGTCGCCGTTCACGACGATTGTCACGGTCTGCGACGTCTGTCCTGGGGCGAACGTGACGACGCCCGACTTCGCGGTGTAGTCCGACGGCGCGGTGGCAGTTCCATCGGCTGTGGCGTAGTTGACCGTGATCGTCGAGGCCGAGCTGGCGGTGAGCGAAACCGCGAAGTTGAAGTTCGTCGTGCCGGAGTTGCCTTCGCTGGCCGTCACATCACTGATCGAGATGCCGGGCGAGGCCAGACCGTCGTCATTGATGATCGTGCCGGTTCCCTGTGGTTTGGCGATCGTGGCGCCAGCCACCGAGCCGAGGTTCATGAAGAAGGTCTCATCCGGCTCGACGGTGGTGTCGCCGTTGATCCCGATCGAAACCGTGGCCGTGACATTACCGGCGAAGACGCTGAAGGAGCCGCTATTGGTCTGGTAGTCGCTCCCGACGTTAGCCGTTCCGTCGGCGAGGCTGAAGGGAACGGAAAGCTGGGTCGAGGTCGGATTCGACAGCGTGATCACGAAGTTCATCGACTTCGAACCGCTATTGCCTTCGACGACGGAAGGGTCGTTGATCGTGATCGATGGATTGGCATCGTCGTTCGTGATCGTTCCCAGCCCCTGCGCGTCGCTGATCGAAGCGTTGCCCGGATTGAAGAGATTGACGACGAACGTTTCGTTCGGCTCCGTCGTCACGTCGCCGTTCACGAGAACGGTGACCGTTTTTGTGGTCTGTCCCGCGGTGAACGTCAGGGAGCCGCTGGCAGGCTGGTAGTCGGAGCCGGCGATCGCAGTTCCGTCAGCGGTCGCGTAGTTGACGGTGACGGGGAACGCCGCCGCCGGAGTGAGCGTGACGGTGAAGGTGAAGCTGGTCGTGCCGGAATTGCCTTCGGCGAGCGTGACGTCATTGATCGAGAGTGCCGAAAGGTTGTCGTCGTTCTTGATCGTGCCCACGCCCTGGCCATCGAGGATCGTGGCGTTGACCGGCGTGTTGAGGTTCACGAGGAACGTCTCGTCCGCCTCGGCGGTCACATCGCCGTTGATCGTGACCGTGACCGGCTTCGTTGTTTGACCGGGGGTGAAGGTCACCGTGCCGCTTCCCGCAACGTAGTCGGAGCCTGCGGTAGCGGTCTGGTCGGCCGTTGCATAGTTGACGGTCACGGTCGCTGCCGACGCGGCCGAGAGAGTGACGTTGAAGGTCATCAGGGACGTGCCGGCGTTCCCTTCCACCAGCTGCGCGTCACTGATGCTGATCTGCGGCAGGGCCGGCGTGGTAATCGTCTGGCACGCGGAGAATTCGGAGGTGTTGCCGAGGGAGTCGGTGGCGATGGCGGTGACGACTCCGGCCGCGGTCCCGGGGAAGTTCACGTTGAAGGTGCCGATGCCGGATGCATCGGTGTTGACGGTGGTCTCGCCGAGGAAGGTCTGGCCCTCTCCGGCGCCGGATGGGTCGCAGGCCGTGCTCTGGAAGAACTGAACGTTGTAGGGACTGGAAGGCATGCTGTTCAGCGAGCCGCCGATCGTCAGCGTTCCCGCGCCGAACTGGGCGGAGGTGAGCACCGCAAAGTTCTGCAGATCGTTGAACAGGCCCGTGTCGCCGTCGCCGGAGTCGTTCGGTGTGATGCCGTCATCACCCAGGTCGATGCCGAGCGTGCCGTTGCTGTAGATGGAGTTGTAGCGGATCGTGTTCAGGCGTGAGACCTTCGATGTGAAGGCCTGCAGGGCTACGCCTGCTTTCGTGTTGAACGCGATCGTGTTCGGCTCGGCCTGCGTGCCGATCGTGGTTGACGTGGCGCCCCCCGAGAAACCGTCCGAGAGCGTGATGCCATACGTGTTGGGGAGCGGCGCGGTGCCGTCAGCAGTCGTGCCGATCCTGTTGCCGACGACGAGGATGTGATTCGAGGTGTTGATGATGGAGATGCCGGCCGAGAAGGTAGCGCTGGTGTTGTTTCCGGAGATCACATTGCCACGGATGGTATTGGCATCGGCACCGTTGAGCGAGATGCCCTGAAGGTTGGGGAGAGCGCCGGTGCCGGCGGCGTTCGTGCCGATGTAGTTGTTCTGAATGACATTGCCGGTCGTACCGCTGTTGCCCATCGTGATGCCTGCGGTCGTACCTCCGGAGATGATGTTGCGCGCGGCGTTGGTGGCGCCGCCCACCGTATTGTTTGCGGAGGAGTTGAGAATGAAGAACGCGCTGCCGTTGGCCGTCGCGGATGACGTTGCCGTGCCGGTGGCATTCGTGCCGAAGAAGTTGCCGTCGATGGTGAAGTTCGTGGTGCCGGACATTTGAATGGCGTTGTTCCACTTGGTGATCAGCAACCCGCGGATCTCGCCGCTGGTCACTGTACCGGTGAGACTGAAGCCGATGCCGTTGGAGATGGCAGTACCGGTTACCTCGATCTGAAGGACGGCGTTATCGCCGAGAGCCAGCGTGTTGGCGCTCGATCCGGCTTGCGAGTAGCCGTCGATGAAGACGCCCTCCGTGATGGCCGGGAGGTTGCTCGTGGGGGCGATCGTGTGCACGCCAGCCCCCGGAATCGCGAAGACGATCGTGTCGAATCCCGCCGTCGCATTCGCGTCCGTAATGGCCTGACGCAGCGAGCCCGCTCCGGAATCGAGTGTGTTGACTACGGTAAACGTAGCCGCCTGCGCGTTCGGTGCCCAAAAAAGAATTGCCACAGTGAACAGACCGGCAGCGGCGAGCGCCGTCTGCGTCCGGAAAAAATGCATGAAGTTCTCCTATTGCGACCGTATGAAGGTGACTCAGGGTAGCCGGTATCGGGAAACGCCTCGTGACGAGAATCACGGATTGGACGAAAAGGAGTGCGGTCGTCTCGACCGCGGGCACTCGGGCGTCCTCGCCCGAGTGCGGTAAGGGCGGAGGTGGAAGCCCACGTTCGTACTTTCAGCCGCGAAGACTGCTAGTCCTTCGCAATCGCCGTCAACTGGTTCATCAGCAATTGCCAGTGACCCTTATCGTTTTTCCAGATGTGCGTGCTGCGAAATTCGCCCGAGACTTCTTTGCCGTTGTAACGGCCGGCGAGGGTGATCTGCGAGGTGACGATAGCTACGTCTCCGTGGATCTTCACTGCGATCTCACCTTCGTGCCGGATCCAACCACCGAGGCGGGACGCCTCGATGGCCGCGGGCGAGACGCCCACACTCCTCGTCGCAAGGAGTGCGGTCGTCTCGACCGCGGGCACTCGGGCGTCCACGCCCGAGTGCGGTGAGGGCGGAGGTCGAAGTCCGCCGACGTTCTAGCTTGCGCCTACGTGGTTTCGGCTGCGCAAGCCCCTAATCCTTTCCAATCGCCGTCAGCTGGTTCATCAGCAACTGCCAGTGACCCTTATCGTTTTTCCAGATGTGCGTGCTGCGAAACTCGCCCGAGACTTCCTTGCCGTTGTAACGGCCGGCGAGCGTGATCTGTGAGGTGACGATGGCGACGTCGCCGTGTATTTTCACGGCGATCTCACCTTCGTGCCGGATCGATTCGACAGAGGTGACGCCGGACTTGAGATCGGTGACGCGTTCGGCTTTGGTTCGAATCACTCCGTGGGAGTTGATGGAGATGTAGTCGTCGATCCAGATCTGCTCGAGCGCGGGCAGATCTTTCTTGACCAGCGCCTGACGGTAGTGGAGCACGGCGGTGCGGACGTCCTGCTCGGGCGAAGCGGAGAGGGAGACAGCGATCAATAGGAGGGTGGTGGTGAGGGCAGTCATCTTCATGGGCGAACGGAACATATAACGGGTGGCGGGTCGAATGGGCCAGCTCTTGCCCCCTCATCCGGCCTTCGGCCACCTTCTCCCCCACAAAAGCGGTGGGGGAGAAGGCGCTCGATTCGAGGGCGTGGCGAGTGTGAAGGAGTCCGAGACCGCCTATCCCTTCCCCGCCATGGTCGCGGTCACGACGACGATCAGGGCTTTGTCGCCCATGGTCGTTGTGCCGATGACTACCTTTTCGTTTTGGCGGACGGATACCGGCGTCTCGAAGCCGACCGATTGGTACTGAATCTGTTGGGCGCTGCCGACGGTGATGGGGACGCGCATCGAGAATTCGAAGTTCTGGATGTCGATGGCCGGCGTCTCGCCGCTGGACATCGTGATGCGGCTGAGGCGGTAGGTGTAGAGGATTGGCTGGCCTTCGCGGACGGCCATGCCGAGGAGGGTGGGCTCGGCGACGCCGGATCCGTTGATGCCGTTGCCGGGCTTCGTGCGTTGCACCACCGCGGTCATCAGGCCGTAATGCGCGTAGCGAAGCGTCGCCTGGAGCTGTTTGACGACAGGCGCCAGTTCCTCGGGAATGCCCTCCGCGCCGGACAGCGGCGTCTTCGAGCCGATCAACACGGAGATCTTCATCTCGATGTCGGGCGTCTCGGCGACGGGATGATCGAGCCGCGCGATGGCGCTTTCGATGGCGATGATGTTCTCCTTGAAATCGCGCGCGGTGATTGTGTGCAGGTCTTCGTTGACACTGAGAGCCGTGCCTTTGAAGCCGCTTCCGAGCAGCTTGACGGACGAGGCGATCTCGCGCGCGTCGCGGTTGTGAACCTCGAAGACTTTGCTCTGCAGCTCGCGCGTGGTGTTGTACTCGTCTGTACTTTTGTCGGTGCTTTTCTCTTGTGCGATCGCGGCAGTGGCGATGAGCAGTGACGCGATGATGACGGTGATTCGTTTCATGAGTTGCCTCCTGTTGTTGTCGGGGTCTGGTTCGCGATCCAGATGATGCGGACGTCGGGATCCGGCGTCCGGATTTCCATGCGGATGGTTTGGTACTCGGGGTGCTGCAGCGGGCGATGCTTCGGCCGATAGACTGCGCGTACGGCCGGCCGGACCGCGGCCGCTTTCGGCATCGAAGACTTTGCTGCTTGGACGACGTTCGACGGCAGCGCAGCGCGAGCGGTCTCGATGGTTGTGTTCATGGGCGGAGCCGCCGGGGTTGCATGAGGTCTGACGATCTGCGGGTTGCTGGTAGCCAGCGAAGTCGGAGTCTGGCGTCTGCCGATGAAGCTGATGCCGATCGCGATGACGAGCAGCGCGGCAATGGCAAGCCGCACGAACAGAGGGATTCCGCGCCGCTGGTTTTGCGCGCCGACTTTGGCCATGACCTTGGCGCGGATCGCGGACAAGTCATCGTCAGAAAGCGGATGCGTCGAACGGAACTCGGTCATCTTCATCGCGAACCTCCTCGCGCTTCGATCCAGGCGCGCAACTTCGCCCGTGCCTTGCTGATTTGCACCCGCACTGTCGAGGGTGTGCTGCCGAGGATTGCCGCCACTTCGTCCGTCGGTAGCTCCTCGACGTCGCGAAGGATGATGGCCAGCCGCTCTTTCGCTGGCAGCGCGTCGATGGCGCGCGTCAGCAATGCGGCTTCGTCCTTTGCGGCGAGATCGTCATCCACGGCGCGGGCGCTGCTGGCGATGCTCAGGGCAGAATCGAACGGCGCGAAGATCCAACGCCGTCTGCGTTTCTTCTCCAGATCGCGGCAGACGTTCACTGTGACGCGGAAGAGCCAGCCGAAGAAGTTCTGCTGTTCGTCGTAGCCGTGCAGGTGGCGGAAGACGCGCAGAAACGTCTCCTGCGTCGCCTCCTTGACCTCTTCGGCGTCGCCGAGGATGCGCCAGGAAAGCAGGGCGACACGATGTTGGGATGCGAGCATGATCTCCTCGAAAGCACGCTCGTTACCGTCGCGGGCCAGGCGGATTGCCGCCAGGAGCGCCGGCGCCGTCTCCGACGTCCTCGGCGCCGCGGTTACATCCATCGTCAACAGCGCCTCGGCGGTCATCGTTCGTGCGTTCTCAAACAACCTCTACTCGGGTGAGGAGGAGTTCGTTTACTTGGACGCGGACGAATGGCGCAGGTTTCATCTGCGAAAGGCTTTATCCGCAGATGGCGCAGATTGACGCAGATGAACTACTTCTTTGCGTGCGCTTCGTCGAGCGCGGCGAGCACCTCTTCCGCGTGGCGCTTCGTGTCGACCTTTTTCCAGATCTTCTTGATCTTGCCGTCGGGGCCGATCCAGAACGTCGTGCGGGCCACACCCCAATAGCGCTTGCCGTACATGTTCTTCTCTTTCCAGACGCCGTACATCTTCACGATGTCGCCGGTCGAGTCGGAGAGGAGAGGGAAGTTGAGCTCGTACTTGCCGCGGAACTTGTCGTGGCTTTCGAGCGAGTCGGTGGAAACGCCGAGGACGACAGCGTGGGCCTTGCTGAGATCGGATTCGTGATCGCGGAACGAGCACGCCTCGGCAGTGCAGCCCGGCGTATCGTCCTTCGGATAAAAGTAAAGGATGACGTCCTTCCCCTTGTGCTCTTTCAGCGTCATCTCTTTGCCGCGCGTCGACGGCAGACGAAAGTCAGGTGCTACATCGCCGACTTTCGGTTCGTAGAAGTCTTGCATGGGGGTCTCCTTGTGCGAGATCTCTCTCAATTCACTCCGCTTCCGAACAATACCTTCTCGGCGATGAGCACGGCGTTCAGCGCGGAGCTGCGGCGGAGATTATCGCAGACGGCCCACACCCAGAAGCCGCCGCGAATCGACGCATCCGGCCGCACCTCGGCGATCAGGACTTCGTCCTTGCCCGCCGCGTCGATCGTGCCGAAGGCCTGATCGCCCTCCGCGAACGCGATCGCGGCGTTCTCGCGCAGCGACGTCGTGATCCGTTCGACGCTGAGATCGTCTTTCGTTCGCACGAAGAGCGAGAAGGTGTGGCTGTGAAAGATCGTGCCCTGCGTCATCAGGAGTGCCAGTTGCGTGGTGGGATCGGTCAACGCGCGGATCTGCGAGGCGATGAATTCCTCGTTGCGCTCCGGAGCCGGGTAGAGATTGAAGGCCAGTTGCCGGTCGAACACTTCCTGCGGCACGGTCTGGATGTTGAGAACGCTGATCGTCTGCCGGGCCAGCTCCTCCACGCCGAGCTGTCCCGATTCGGAGGCAGGCTGCACGACCGTCGCGGTACAACTCTCTACGCGGCTGATGCGCTCGATCTGGTGGAGGATCAGCGCGATCGGAATCGCGGCCGGATGTGGCGAGATGAGTAGCCGGTCGTGCGCGTCGATCTCGTCGAGATTCACGCCGGCGATGGCGAGCTTGCCGTCAGCCGCGCTGGAAGGCTGCGAGAGATCGATCGCCACGAAGTTGTCATCGTCGTAGCGCTCGATCCATTCGCGATTCTTCTCCGCCGGCCCGCAGAAGAAGACGATGTCGCAATCCTCCATCTCGTCATCGGAGACCGGAAGCACGACTGCCGGCTCATCGCCGATCTCCGTCAGCAACCCGGTCGCCGTCCCGCTGCTGTCGAGCAGGACCACTTTGGCGAACGGAAAGGCGCGATCGCGAAGGATCGACTGGATCTCCGTCCCGACCAGAGTCTGCGGATTAACGATGGCAAGGCGGTAGCCGGAGGGCTTCTTGGGCTCGGTCATGTGCGGCGCGATTTGTAGCACATGGCGGGGGTGGGGAGTCGGGGGTCGGGGGTCGGAGAAAAAGCTGGCGAGAGCTGGGGCTTCTTCACGAGGGGTGTCGGTTTTCGGGTGTCGGCTGTCGGAGAAGAACCTGGCGAGCGAACGGTTTTTTTCTACGACTCCCGACTCCCGAGTAGCGACCCCCGACTCTACGACTCCCGACTCCCGACCAGCGACCCCCCATCAACGGGAATCGCCGGCGGAAACGCAATCGTCCACAGACGGATCAGCGGCCCCGAGGCGAGATAGGCGATGGCGAAGAAAAGGAGGAACGGACGCGGCCAGGCCCAGGCCACGGCGAGAACTGCCGCGATCACCACGATGTACATCAGCGATCGTCCCTTCTGGAAATTGATGCCCTTCTGCGCGCGCCAGCGGATCGGAGAGACCATCGCGAAGGCCGTGAGGCCTGTGAGGATCATGATCACGGTAGCGAATTGATGGTCATTCACCGGCGCCGGCGCGTAGTAGATGACCGCGGCGAGTGTCAGCGCCCCGGCCGGGCTGGGCAGGCCGACGAAATAGCGGTAGTCGGTCTTGCCGGTCATGACGTTGAAGCGCGCCAGCCGCAGTGAGACGCTGACGAGAAAGAGAAAGGCGATGCCGACGCCGAGTTTGCCGAGGGAGTGAAGACCCCAGGCGTAGACGAGGACGGCGGGGGCGCAGCCGAACGTGACGACGTCCGCGAGCGAGTCGTACTCCTTGCCGAACTCGCTCGTCGCGCCGAGCTGCCGGGCCACGAGTCCGTCGAACGTGTCGAACACCGCGGCGATGAGCAGCGAAACGCAGGCGATCTCGAACGCGTGGATCGCCAGGTCCGTCCGCCCGATCGCGATCGCCTCGGCGCCACGCAGGCTGTTCACGATCGACCGGAAGCCGAAGAAGATGTTCAGCATCGTGAACGAGGTGGGGACGATGTAGACGCCGCGGCGAAGGTTCTTCCGGACGTCCTGCCGCTGCATCACTTCGCTCCGAGCTCGGCGACGACGGTCAATCCGACCTTCACTTTGTCGCGCATGCCGACTTTGATGACGGCGCCGGCGGGGAAGAACATGTCGACGCGCGACCCGAACTTGATCATGCCGACGCGCTCGCCGCGCACGACCTCGTCACCCTCTTTCTTATCGAACACGATTCGCCGCGCCAGCAGGCCGGCGATCTGTTTGAAGGCCAGCTTTGCGCCGTGCTTGTCCTCGAGGACGATGAGGTTCTGCTCGTTCTCGGTCGATGACTTCTCGGCGAACGCTGCGATCTTCTTTCCCGGGTTGTAGCGGTAGTGAATGATCCGGCCGCTGATCGGCGCGCGGTTGACGTGTACGTCGAAGACCGACATGAAGATGCTGACCTGCCGCGTGAGGCCCGGCCAGATGTCGCCATCGGGGATGTCTTTGATCTGGACCACGGTCCCGTCGGCGGGGGAGAGGACGTCGACGTGATGCTCGGAGCCGGTGCGGCGGGGGTCGCGGAAGAAGTTGATGAGGAAGATGGCCAGGAGGCCGAGGACGATGGCGGCGATCGTCCACTGAATCAGCAGAGCCGCCGCTGTCAGGATGAGGACTGGAATCAGGAACAGCCACCCCTCAGGCGCCCACGGCACTTTTGACATTTCGCGGATGGTAGTGCAAAGGCGGAGCCGATGGGAAGGCGTGCGCGCTGCCGTCAGGAATTGGAACGGCGCGCACATTGCAGTCTCAACTGTCTGAAATGGAAGCTACTTAGCGTGATCGAAAGATGGCCTCCAGAGTGCTACAATTTCCAGCGAAGGTACTTCGAAGGAGGATAGAGGATGTCGAATCAAATCGCTGACATTCAACGGATTCTCAGCACCGAAGACGAAGAGTTCCGCAAGTGGCTCGATGAGCATCATGAATGCGAGTCGAGACTTGGTGAGCTCATTGCGAAGAACGAGGTCTCCACCGATGAAGAGCTCGAAGAGAAAACGTTGAAGAAGCGAAAACTCCAGTTGAAGGACCAGATGGCCGCCCGGATCCGCACCTACGAGAATCAAAACGCGATGGCGTAGCGGATCGACGACACACCTGATCAACAAAAGACCGCGGTCGACCGCGGTCTTTTTCGTATCTGCGTCAATCTGCGTCATCTGCGGATAAAGAATCTCATCCGCGGATGAGCGCAGATCGACGCAGATTAAGATAGCGCTCCGTGCCGCGCTCCCTCACCACCGCCGCAGTCGTACTGCTCGTCCTCGCTGCGCTCATCACGCCGATGCAGCGCGATCTGTTCGTCGGCGATGAGACAAAGTACGGTCAGGTCGTTCGCGAGATGCGCGCCACCGGCGCATTCTTTCTGCCGACCTTGAACGGCGCGCCGTTCACGCACAAACCGCCGCTGCACTTCTGGCTCATCGACCTTCTCTCCTTTCCCCTCGGCGTCTACTCGACGTGGGCATTCGTTCTCCCGTCGCTGATGGGACTCGTTTTCCTGCTCTGGCTCATGTGGCGGATGGGCGGTCCACTGGCCGCGTTCGTTTGCGGCTCGTCGATGATGGTCTGGACCTCGGCGCAAAGCGCGCGGATGGACGTCACCTTCACCGCCTTCATCGTCCTCGCGCTCTGGCAGCTCGAGCGCTTCTTCGAGCGCGACGATTTTCGAGCGCTGCTCTGGTGCGGCATCGCCATCGGCGTCGCCATTCTGATCAAGGGCCCGATGGCGCCGGTGATCGCGATCGTGCTCTTTGGCCTGGAATGGTGGCGCCGCCGCCGTGCGCCCCGGGGCAACTACGCGCTCGCGCTTCTGGCGATGATCGTGATCCCGCTGCTCTGGTTCATCCCGGCTATGGTCCTCGGCGGCGGCGCCTACACGCACGACGTCATCGTCAAGCAGACCGTCGGCCGCGCCATCGCCTCATGGGTCCACAACGCCCCTCCGTGGTTCTACGTGCTGCACCTCCCCGCATCGCTCTTCCCCTGGTTCTTTCTGGCGTGCGTGGCGGTGGCCGCGCTCTGGCGCACGCAGCGCTACCTCATCAACTGGATTATCGCCGTGTTAGTGCCGTACTCGATCATGAGCAGCAAGCTCGACGTCTACATGATGGCCATGATCCCGCCCATCGCCCTCCTGATCGCGCGCTATGTGTCCGAGGAGCGCGAGTCAGTGGAGCGCCGGCGGCCCGCCGGCTGGTCCGCCGCCGGCCCGGCGGCCAACCTAATCGCAAACGCCCTGATCGCCCTAATCGCCATCGCGGCGCTCTTCATAAACCCAACCCGCATCAAAGGCCCCGAATCCGCCCTCATCGCTCTCACTGCAGTACGAACACTCCTCATCGTCACCGCCGTCGCCGCGATTCTCGCCTTCGCCATCACCCTGCGCGCATCCCTCACAACATCGACCATCGCCACCGGCTTCGTTCCGATCGTGTCGATGGCCTTCATCGCCATCGCGTTGATGCCGGTCGTCAACGATCTCGTCTCGACGCGCCCGCTAGTCAGCGCCCTGCAGCAACAGCAGGTTCCCCCCGAACAGATCGCGCTCTACGCCGCGCCCTACCTCTGGACGCGCGATCTTCCGCGCGATTATGAGCGCGTCGTCTACGCAGATCCCGACACGCTCACACGAACAAAACCCGCAGTGATCGTGACCGCACGCGCCCACGCAAACGAGATCGCATCCGCACTCAACGGCTATCACGTCGTCACGTCCCTGCGCATGATCGGAAAATGGTTCGATGTCTATCGACAATAAGCGCCGCCTTGCCGCCGCCGCGTTCCTCGCGCTGCTCGCGCTCTCGGTCTTCTGGCCGTCGCCGGCGATCGCGGTCAACAACGTCTGCTGTCACGCCCAGCTTGGTGTCGATGACCTGTCGTTTCTGGGCCGCGAGGCGCCCTCTTGGGATGTCGCCTTCTGGTTCATCGCCGGCCTCTTCGCGCTCCTGATTCTTCATCCTTCGACCGGCTATGCCGCGCACGATTTCGCGGAGGCCTGGACGCTCGTGCGGGCGACCCGCCTGCGCCTGCGCTGGATCGATGCGATCGCCGCCATCTGCGCGGCGGTGCTCATCGCGCTCATCTGGCGTCTCGCCGACGCGTCCGTCACTGCCTGGGCCGAGCGGATACAGTCGTCGGGCATTCAGGACACGATCCGTTTCGCCAACCGTTTCGGCGGCGGCATGAACCCGCCCATGGTCGTCCTCTTCTTTCTCATCGCCGGCGTGGCCTATCGCTATCAGCGCTGGATCGCCTACGCCGTGGCGATGGCGTTCAGCGGAGCGGCCGCCGGCGTCGCCGTCCAGATCATCAAATACGCGGCCGGCCGGACGCGCCCCGAGCTCTGGCTCGGCCCGTTCCAGCACGCCCGCGCCGCAGCCACATCATTTCCCAGCGGCCACACCGTGGGCGCCTTCGCCCTCGGCGGCGTGCTGATGCTCGCCTCGCCGTCGCGCACGATGCGCATCGCCGCCTTCCTCCTGGCGCTCTCCGTCGCCGTCTCGCGCGTGCTCGCCTTCCGCCACTGGACGAGCGACGTCCTCGCCTCCGCCGCAATCGGCATCCTGATCGCAGCGGTGGTGGTGCGGGGAGTGAACGTTACGAGCGACGTGGCCGCCGAGGTGACGTCCGCCGATCAAGCGTGACGGCGTGGTCCGCATTCACACACTTTTTCAGCGACTCCCTTTGCATCGAGCCGAGGGCGCAACGCTGCGCTACCGCGCAGCGGCGTTGCGTCACGGCGTAGCAGTGTTGCGTTACCCGCGCAGCAGTGTTGCGCTATCGCGTAGCAGCGCTGCGTCACGGCGTAGCAGTGTTGCGTTACCCGCGCAGCAGTGGTGCGCTACCGCGTAGCAGCGTTGCGTCACGGCGTAGCAGTGTTGCGTTACCCGCGCAGCAGTGGTGCGCTACCGCGTAGCAGCGCTGCGTCACGGCGTAGCAGTGTTGCGTTACCCGCGCAGCAGTGTTGCGCTACCGCGCAGCAGCGCTGCGTCACGGCGTAGCAGTGTTGCGTTACCTGCGCAGCAGTGTTGCGCTGCCGCGTAGCAGCGTTGCGTCACCGCGTAGCAGTGTTGCGTTACCCGCGCAGCAATGTTGCGCTACCGCGTAGCAGCGCTGCGTCCCGGCGTAGCAATGTTGCGTCGCCGCGCAGCAGTGTTGCGCTATCGCATAGCAGTGATGCGCTATCGCGTAGCAGTGTTGCGTCACCGCGCAGCAGCGCTGCGTCCTCGCGTAGCAACGTTGCATCCTCGGTGCGCATGTGCATTCACGCTGTACTGCGCGGTGCACCTCGTACGTGCATGTGCCGCGTTTTCATGCAGTTCGGACGAGGCGTAGTGGATCGCACTCCGTACTTGCACCCCCTCATCCGGCTTCGCCACCTTCTCCCCCACCAAAAAGCGTGGGGGAGAAGGCGCTCGATTGGAAACGCGCTGCTTGCAAAGCCCTTCACGCGTGGGGGCGGTAGGTAACGTCGCCACTGACGGCCCTAACCGCTCCATAAACTCTTTCAGCGACTCCTTCCAATCGAGCGCCTTCTCCCCCCGTGCTTTTCGGGGGGAGAAGGTGCCGAAGGCGGATGAGGGGGGCCTAGCAAGGTAGGACAAACACGGTCGCTGCGACAGTCAAAGCCCCCTCATCCGGCTTCGCCACCTTCTCCCCAACTGAAAAGCGTGGGGGAGAAGGCGCTCGATTGGAAACGCGGCGCAAGCGTGAGCAATGCAAGCCGAACGTAGCCGCGCTTCACGCCTTGAACTTGATCGTGCAGCCGAATGCGCGCGTGGTCTGGTTCGACACCGTTTTGCCGGCGAGCAGCTCATCGAGGGCGTTGGCGAGGCCGGTCGTGCGGCGCTCTTCGGGCTTGGCGCTGTCGTCGACGTAGCCGCGGTAGCGGAGCGTGCCGCTGCCGTCGATCACGTAGACGTGCGGCGTGACGCGCGCTCCGTACGCGTGGGCGATCGCGCTGTTGCCATCCTTGAGGTAGGGATACGGATATCCCCTCTCCGTCGCGCGCGACTTCATCTCCGGCAGCGACTCTTCCGAATACTGCGACTCATCGTTCGAATCGATGGCGTAGAAGGCGATTCCCTTCGCCTGATACTGCTTGGCCAGCTCGATGATGCGCGGCTCGAAGGCCTTCGCGTAGGGGCACTGATTGCAGGTGAAGACGACGACCGAGACCTTACCGTCGCCGGGATGAAACGCCACGGTCTTGCCATCAACAGCGTTCACGAGGGAGAACTGCGGCGCCTTCGCGCCGATCGCCAGCTCATCGGCGTTCACGCAGGCGGCCGCGGAAACGAGAATCAGAATCGAAAGAAGTGACCTCATGGTGGGTTTCATCGCATCCTCCTGAGCAGCTTGCGCAGCTCGGCTATTGTTAACGAACTCTTGATCGGGCCCTGATGGCGCCAGATCTCGTGTCCGGCGGCGTCGAAGGCAATCGTGACGGGGATTTCCCCTTCGAAATGGTAATAGTTGGAGAGATCGTCGGCGTTGCCTTTGTAGTAAACATTGAGGTAGCCGATCCAGTGCTGGTCGAGGAAGCGGGCCACGTTCTCGCGTTTCGCGCCCGGGATCATGTCGTCCATCGATACCCCCACCATCGTCACTTCCGGACCGAACGCGGCATTGATCATGCGGAGATCCGGCATCTCGGCAACGCAGGGGACGCACCACGTCGCCCAGATGTTCACGACGCGGATTTTGGCGTGCCGAGGAAAGAAGGCGTTAATCCTGGAGGGAGAGCTGATGTCGTGCAGATCGGCGGCGGAGGCGGTGGTCGCGAGGAGAAGCAGGGCCAGCATCAGCGGGTTGGTTCGCAGCGGCATATGCGCGGGCAACGCGCTGTGCGATTGTGATATTCGACGGCGAGATGAACGGGAGTCGGGGGTCGGGAGTCGGAGCAAAGCTGCACGATCAAACGACGCGCGATACGGGCTCACTTCTCCGACCCCCGACTCCCGACCCCCGACACCCGACACGCGACGACGCCGGGAGTGAACCGGGAGTCGGGAGTCGGGAGTCGGAGCAGAGCTGCACGATCAAACGCTCGAGCGATACGCTGCCCTTCTCCGACCCCCGACTCCCGACACACGACTCCCGCACCCACGCATGCCGCTTGCACAATAGACATCCAATGACAATCATCGTTCTCTTCGGCGGGCGCAGCGATGAGCGGCACGTCTCGGTAGCATCGGCGCAAAACATCGTTCGCTCGCTTGACGGACCTTTGGCTTGGTTCTGGGCTCCGAACGGCGCTGTACATGACGTCCATCGCGACGATCTGCTGCATCACGAGAATCCGTTCACGAACGATTTCGAGCCGTCGCGGCCGGCCATCTGGCCCGACCTCGAACAGGCCCTCGACACGCTTCCGGTCGAGGATCCCGTCTTTCTTCTCGCGCTTCATGGCGGGGAAGGAGAGGACGGCGGCGTACAACGGTTGATGGAGGCGCGCGGGATTCCGTTCACCGGCTCCGGGTCTGCAGCGAGCGCCGCGGCCTTCGACAAGGGACGCGCGAAGGAGCTTGTGGAGAGCCACTTGCGCGTCGCCGAATCGCTTGTCGTCGACGACGTCCGCGCGATCGATGGCAGCATCACCACGATGCTCAAGCGCCACGAGAAGATCGTGCTCAAGCCGGTCGCCGGTGGCTCATCGCGCGGTCTCTTCTTCGTCGAACCGACGACCGATCTCGCTCCGGTCGTGGCGGCGATCCACGCGCTGAAAGTTCCTTACATCCTCGAGCAGTTCATCGCCGGCCGCGAGCTGACTGTTGGTGTCATCGACAGCGAGAACGGACCTCGTGCGCTGCCGGTGATTGAGATCGAGACCGATCCCGGCTTTTCCTTCGACTACGAGGGCAAGTACCTCGGCAAAGGAACCCGCGAGATCTGTCCCGCCAGGATCCCCGACGCGATCCGCGACGAAGCGCAGCAGATGGCGCTGACCGCGCACAGCGTGCTCGGATGCGAGGGGTACTCACGTAGCGATCTGATCTTCGCGGACGACGGGCTCTACTTCCTGGAACTGAATACGCTGCCAGGACTCACGAGCACGTCGCTCGTGCCGCAGCAGTTGCGTGAGGCGGGTGTGTCGTTTCGCGATTTTCTGGAGGAGCAGGTTTCGATTGCGCGAACGAGTTAGTCACGCGAAGACGCGAAGACGCGAAGGAGATATTGAATCCTTTTCTTCGTGTCTTCGTGTCTTCGCGTGAAACTCTTTTCAGTACTTTCCCCCACACTCCGGACAGAACTTCGGCGTCCCCTCGGCCTCATGACCGCATGAGGCGCACTTCTTTTTCGCGGAGTAGGCCGTGCCGCACTCGGGGCAGAACTTGCCGCCCTGCGACTTCGCGCCGCACGATCCGCAGACGGCGCCGGAGACCTGATCGATCTGACGTGACTTCGTCCAGTCCACCTCGCGCGCTTTTGTCTGTACCTGTTCCCTTGCCGCCTCGGCTTGCGCTGCCGCCAGCTCCTCATCCAGGTCCGGCGCGCAGTTCTCGCAGAGTCCGGCTTTCTTGTTCCAGCAGACCGGCTCGCAGACCCAATGTCCGCAGCGCGTGCACTGCTTGAAGATCGGCGAGATCTCATCGACCGCTTCCTTCAGCGCGCTGTCGTGCGCCGGACCGCCAATGGCGCGCTGGACCTCGTACGAACTGTTGGCGACGTTTCCGAAGACGCCTCCGAACAGGCTTCCGGCCACGCGCGCCGCGGAGCTGAGAACTCCGACGGTCGAGGTATTGAAACTCGACATGTAACCGTTATTGCACTTCTCGCAGTAAAACTTGAACTGATAACCGCGGTCAGTCGATAGGTCTTCGTAGTTTCCGGTGAAGCGAATGGCGACCATGTGTTCTCCTTGGTGTCGGGTGTGGGGAGTAGGGAGTGGGGTGTGGGAGCGAAACCTCAACTTATCGCTGTCGTTGATTCTGCTCCCACTCCCCACTCCCAACTCCCTACTCCCCAACATTTTGCTACGATCCGGCCTCGGTTACGAAACCGAAAGGAGCTTTTCGATGCGCAAGTACCTTGCGATTTGTCTTTTCTTCATCTCCGCGCTGCCGTTGGTAGCGCAGCAGCCGGCGCCACTCAAGATTCCGCGTGTGTCCCAGCATCAGGTCATCACGCAAACGGTCGGGCTCACCGACGTCACGATCGACTACAGCCGTCCCGTGGCGAAGGGCCGCGTGATCTTCGGCGGTCTCGTTCCGTTCGACCAGGTGTGGCGCACCGGCGCGAACGAAGCGACCCAGATCACGTTCAGCGACGACGTGACGATCGACGGCAAGCCGTTGCCGAAGGGCGCGTACTCGCTGCACACAATTCCGGGGAAGGATTCCTGGACGCTGATCTTCAACAAGACCGCGAAGCAGTGGGGCTCGTTCAACTACGAGCAGGCGCAGGATGCGCTGCGCGTGACTGCGAAGCCGCAGAAGGGACCGTTTGCGGAGGTCTTCACGATCACGTTTCCCGACGTGACCACCGATGACGCCGTAGTCGCGCTGCGCTGGGCCGATACGATGGTCCTCTTCAAAGTCGGCACGAACACGACAGCGAACGTAATGGCAGCGGCGACTGCTGCCGTCGCAGGCGCCGCTCCGACGGATGCCGCCACTCCCGCCCGCGCGGCATCCTTCGCGTTCGACTCCGGCAACAACGCGCTGGCGATGAAGTGGATCGATCAGTCGTTGAAGATCAAGCCGTCGATGGGCAATCTCTACCTGAAGTCGCGCATCCAGGCGAAGGGCGGCGACCGCGCCGGAGCGATCGCGACCGCCGAGGGCGCGCTCAAGATGGCGACGCCGAAGGATGACGCGCTGGCTGCTGAGATCCGCGATTCGATCGCGGAATGGAAGAAGTGAGTATTCGGGAGTAGGGTTTCGGGGGTCGGGGGTCGGAGTGATCTTCGGGGAGTAGGTTGTCGGGAGTCGGGAGTCGGAGTTGCACCATCCGAGGTTCGAAGCTCCGACCCCGACGCCCGACCTGCGACCCCCTATCCGAGGTTCGAAGCTCCGACCCCCGACACCCGATCTGCGACCCCCGCATCAGGCATAAACGTCTGAATCACCAGCGCCGCCACCACGCCCACCACGCACCCGACCACGTTCCACCATAGGTACGCGGTGTTCGTGAAGATCGCGCAGAGGCCGACGGCGATCTGGCCGACGACGGCGCCGGAGACTGCGGCGAGATCGCCTACTTTGCTGAAGAAGAACGCCAGCACGAAGACGCCGAGGATTGTGCCGTAGAAGAAGGAGCCGAAGCGGTTCACGGCTTCGATCAGGGAGCCGACGTGCGACGCGAACTCGCCGACGCCGATCGAGACGAGGCCCCAGAAGACGGTCAGCATCTTCGACATCCGCACGCAGTCGCGGTCGTTGGCATCGCACGAGATGAAGCGGCGGTAGACATCGACCACGCTCGTTGAGCTGAGCGCATTGAGTCCCGAGGCGGTAGCGGACATCGCCGCGCAGAAGATGGCCGCCAGCAGCAGGCCCACGACGCCAGCGGGAAAGAAGCCGATGACGAAGCTGAGGAAGACGTAGTTTGTGTCGTTCGTATCGGCGGCCGGGTCGGCTTTGGCGATGAGATCGGCAGCCGCTTTGTGCGTGTTCGCGTCCGTAGTTTGCAGCGCGCGCACGCGGGTCGCGACGGCATCGGCGCGGGCACCGTCGCCCGTGTGCATGGCTGCGAGCATTTCGCGCATTCCGTTGCGCTTCTCAGTGAACGTCGCTGCGTGCGTCTGTTCCAGCGCGGCGTATTGACTGGCGTAGCGGGTCTTCACGACCTTGTTCCGTGCCGCGCTGTTGAAGAAGAGCGGCGGCGCGGTGAACTGGAAGAAGACGAAGACCATCGCACCGACGAAGAGGATGAAGAACTGCATCGGCACTTTGATCATGCCGTTGATGAGAAGGCCGAGGCGGCTCTGCTGCACGGTCTCGCCGGTCAGGTAGCGCTGCACCTGCGACTGATCGCACCCGAAGTACGAGAGCATCAACAGCGTGCCCCCGATGATCCCGGACCAGAAGTTGTAAGGCGTCTTCAGGTCGAACGAGAAGTCGATGACGTTGAGCCGTCCCATCTTCCCGGCCACATGGAGTGCGTCGAAGAGGCTGACGTCCGTTGGCAGGGAGTGAATGGCGATCGTCAGCGCAACGGCCATTCCGGCTAGAGCGATCAGGAGCTGATGAACGTGCGTGCGGCTGACGGCCTTGGTTCCGCCGACGGTGATGGCGATGACGAGGAGGCCGATGCCGATGTTCGTGACGTGAATGTTCCAGCCGAGGAGGAGCGAGACGATGACGGCGGGTGCGTAGACAGTCAGCCCGGTCGAGACGCCGCGCTGCGCCAGAAACAGAGACGCCGTGACGACGCGCGTCTTCGGCCCGAAGCGCGTCTCGAGGTACTCGTACGCGGTGTAAACCTTGAGGCGGTGATAGATCGGGACGGCCACGATGGCCAGGAGAATCATCGCGATCGGGAGCCCGAGGTAGAACTGCACGAAGCGCATGCCATCGGCGTAAGCCTGGCCGGGCGTGGAGAGGAACGTGATCGCGCTGGCCTGCGTGGCCATGATCGAAAGCGCGATCGTCGGCCATTGCAACTGCCGGCCGGCAAGGAGGTAGCCGTCAAGATTCTTGCGGTGACGTCCTTTCCAGACGCCGTATGACACGATCGTGACGAGCGTGCCGATCAAAACGAGCCAGTCGATCGGCCTCATGCGAATGCTTTCGTGAATGCGTAGAACGCGATGATGAGGACGACCAGCTCGGTGAGGACGGTGCCGTACAGCAGGAACCAGTTGGGTTCTGCGGGGGTCGTTTGTCGGGGGTCGGGTGTCTCCGCGGGGGTCGCGAGTCGGGAGTCGGGGGTCGGAGCAGAAACTGCACCATTCGCGGGCTTGTCTGAGGCCAAGAGGATGGCAGCAGTCGTCGGGTCGTTGCCATGCTCCGACCCCCGACCCCCGGCCCCCGACTCCCGCGAGGACTCCCGACTCCCGACCCCCGACCCCTGCTCACTCATTTCGCCGATACGAGGTTCGCGAACATCTTGTACGCGCCCGGCACGCCGGCAGGAAGCTGACGGAACCAGGCGTAGCTGGTGTAGACGAACGTTCCCTTGCCGTAGTGGGCGTAGAGCTCGCCACCCTCTTTTTCCGGCTCGCCGGGATCGTTGCTCGAGAGCACCGTCTGGTATTGCGGATCCCAATCCTTGACGAAGTAGAGACCGCGCTCCTGCACCCAGTCGTTGAAATCGGCTTGCGTGATCTTGTTCGGTGTGTTCAGCAGAGGCGAGTCGGGATGGACGAAGCGCACCTGCGCCTCTTCGACCGTCACGCGCTCGTTCGTCACCTTGAACGGATACGGGCCCGGCACGTCGACGAGCAATGGCTGCGGATTGGTGCTGTTGTACTGGACCACGAGAGTGCCGCCGTTCTTGACGTACTCCATCAGTTTGGGATGCGCGAGGCGCATGCGAGGCCGGGCGTTGTAGGCGCGAACACCGGTGACGATGGCGTCATACTTTGCGAAATCGCCGCGGTCGAGATCGTCGTCGGTCAGCAGCGTGACGTCGTATCCGACCTGCCGCAGGGCGGACGGGACGTCATCGCCGGCACCCATGATGTAGCCGACGCGCTCGCCGCGCTTCTTGACGTCGACACGAACGAGTTTGGCGACGGCATCGCCGAAGATGCGCTGTGCGGGGATGTGCGGATATTCGATGTTGGTCAATCCGACGTCGATCTTTTTTCCATCCGTCGTCTCCGCCTCGGCCGCCATGAACATCGTCATTTCCGCCTTCGTCGGCGTGACCATGAACGTGGCATGAGCCTCCTCGCCTTTCTTTGCGAAGGTGACGACCGTCGAGATCGGATCGGAGCTCCAGTCTTGTGTTGCTCCCGCCGGCGAGGCCGGTCCGCCCGCGAATTTGACGAACTTGAGGCGCACGCTGACCGGCCCTGTCGCGCCGAAGTTGCGAAGCCAGACCGTCACCGGCTTCGGCTTTGTATCGGGAAAGACATATACGCCCGACCCGAGGTTCGCAGTCACTTCGGGGACGACATCGACGTTGCGTGTTCGCTCGCCCAGCACCGCGTCGGTCCAGCGATAGACGGCTGGCGCATCGAGGATGATCGTGTGCATGGCGTTGTCGGTCAGCGTGACGATGATCGGGATGGCCGGCGGATTCTCGGGCACGCCGACGAGACTCTGATCCTCGACGGTGTAGGTACCTTTGAGCGGCGTCTTCTGCAGCCAGTACGGCTGCGACATTGGGAAATCCGCAGGCAGTTTGATGACGAGATCGGTCTTGACCGGCACGTTGTTCGTCAGCGGGGCGTTCACCGCCTTGCTCGGGTCGGCGTAGCGCGACGCCACCATCGACAGCGTGAACGGGTAGTCGGAACGATTGATGACGCTGACGCTGACCGGAATCGATCCGCCTGCGACGACCGACGAATCACTGGCGGCGACGTCGATGGAGAGTCCGGCGCACGCCTTGATCACGTTCTGCAGGTCGCGCAGTTTCACCTGGGGCCAGGGATCGCGTCCCCATGACGCACCGGCGCTTAGCTGTTCGAGGCGGTCGTGCGCCGCTAGAAGCAGCGGGATCGTCTTCGCCGGGTTCATCGGATCGAACGTGTCGGACGCCTGTTGCAGAATCTTTCCCACTGCCTCGCCGCCCGGGTAGCGCGACCAGGTCGTGTTGATTCCTTCGAACATGTCTTTGGTGGCCGGATCGCCGGCGAGTTGCTCGAAGTAGTTCGGCGTCGTGCCGCGCCGCTCGGCCACACCGAAGCCCTGGCTCTTGTGCATGCTGCGGCTGTCCGCTGCGATCTCGGTGTAGGAACGACCGAGGAGCGGATTGAAAGCGCCTATGTCGAGACGGAGCGACTTGGCAAGGGATGGATCGTCAGGCTTGAGCGGCTGGAACGAGAATTTGTTGAAGAAGAGACGGCGCGGTTGCCACACGCCGACGTATCGGAGCTGCTCTGGGAACTTGGTTGGATCGCCAGCTTGGGAGAAGGCCTCGACAGCGAGGATGGCCGAGGCCGTGTGGTGGCCGTGGCCGCCTTCGCCCGTCGTCGGAAATCGGGTGATGATCACGTCGGGCTGGAAGCGGCGGATGTTCCATACGACGTCGGCGAGGATGGTGTCATGTCCCCAGATGGCCAGCGTCTCGGTCGGATTCTTCGAGAAGCCGAAGTCGATGGCGCGGGTGAAGAACTGTTCGCTGCCGTCGGTGCGTCGCGCGGCCAGCAGCTCCTGCGTGCGGATCACGCCGAGGAGCTCGCCCTTTTCGTCGCCGAGAAGGTTCTGGCCGCCGTCGCCGCGGGTCATGGCCAGATAGCCGGTGCGATAGAGCCGCTCGTTGCCGAGGTAGGCGATGAGCGCGGTGTTCTCATCGTCGGGATGCGCGGCGACGTAAAGCGCGCTGCCGACGACGGTGAGCTTGCGAAGCGCAAGTTGGATCTGTGCGGCATCGAGCGGCTTCTGCGCGAGGAGCGAAGCCGGAATGGCGACGAGAATGACGAGAAGAGCGATCGATCGACGAAGCATGGGGGCGAATGGTAATGGCTTCGCCGGTAGAATCGTGTTTCGGTGTTGTCACGCGAAGATGTTAAGACCCTCACGGGAAGGCGCGAAGACGCGAAGGGGACCGGTTCTTCGCGCCTTCGCGTCTTCGCGTCTTCGCGTGAGCAAACCGGTTCGCCGTACAATCTCTGTTGCAATGCCGAAACGGGTTTCTGCCTCTCGCGCCGCCCTTCCTCGGAAGCGCCGCAACGATCTCGAGATGTTCGCGTCCGTGTCACCTGACGCGGCTGCGTTGGTTGCGCGGAATCCCCGGTTGAGGGCGAAGCTGACTCGGGCGGCGGAGAGATTGGCGGATTCGTTTCCGGGGCGTGCCCTTCACGTGATACGAGCCTTCGATCATGAATCCAGAGACCGTGATTTGTTCGTCGAGATCGCGCGAGCTGGTGATTGGCGCGAGGATTACGTCCGTCTGCGTGAGTTCGTGCATTCATGGATTCACGACCGGGAGGATCCGAAGGTTGAAGTCAACTTCGACTTTCATTTCCGACGATGAGCTTTGCCTGGGATGATCTGCTTCCGCTTTCTGAAGCGTTAACAAGTCTCGACGGTGATATCAATCGCGAGGCGTGTCTTCGAACTGCGATCAGTCGTGCCTACTACGCAGCCTTTGGAATGGCGCGCCGCGGCGCACGGACACTGCGCCTGGCGACGCGACAAAGCGCAGCCGAGCATGGGGAAATCGCCGCGTTTTACGCGACGCGGTATGGGAAGATTGGCGAGGAGATTGCCATCGCGCTGGGCCGTCTCAGAAACCGTCGCAACGCCGCGGATTACGATGATGACTTTGCAGATGTCGAGGACATCTGTCTCTTATCGATCGAAGACGCGCGGGACCTCCTCCGCCTCCTTGCCACACTCTGACCATTACGACGTTGCCGTGATCGGCGCAGGGGCCGCTGGCCTCATGGCCGCCATCTCCGCTGGCCGCGCTGCGCGTGAGCGGGGCGTGCCGCTCCGCATCGTCGCAATCGATAGCGCGAAGAAGATCGGCGCGAAGATCCTCATCTCCGGCGGCGGACGCTGCAACATCACGAATGAAGTCGTCCGCGCGCAGGACTTCAACGGCCTCCAAAACGGCATCGCCAAGGTTCTGCGCACGTTTGGCGTCGCGGACACCATCGCCTTCTTCGAAGACCTCGGCGTCCCGCTCAAGCGCGAGGAGACAGGCAAGATTTTTCCCATCAGCAACCGGGCCCGCGATGTGGTCGATGCTCTTCTTGCGGCGGCTGCCTCCGTCGACGTTGAGATCGTGAGCGGGATGCCGATTGCCTCGATCGAGCCCGGCTTCGTCATCAATAGTTCGATCGGCGCGGACCGCGTCATCCTCGCCGCAGGCGGCCGCTCGGTCCCGAAAACCGGCAGCGACGGTTCCGGCTACGCCCTCGCCCGCAGACTCGGGCACACAGTCACGGCCACGTTCCCCGCGCTCGTGCCGCTGATCGTGACGCCGGGCCACTGGATCACAACGATCAGCGGCACGAGCGTCGATGCCGAGCTGTCCGTGAAGTCGCCGACTGGCCGCGTGCTTCATCGTCACCGCGGATCGATGCTCTTCACCCACTTCGGCCTGAGCGGGCCGGTGGTCCTCGACATCAGCCGCCACTGGATCGCCAATCAGCCGGCCACGCTGACCGCGAACTTCCTCCCCGGCGAGACGTTCGACTCGCTGGAAGCCGCGCTACTCGACGCCGGACGCCGCAACTCACGATCGACGGTCTCCAGCGTTCTGCGTGGCCGCCTCCCTGAGCGCCTCATCGCCCAACTCGCGACCGACACGTCCCTCGGCCGCATGGCCAAAGAGGATCGCCGCCGCATCGTCCGCGACCTCGTCGACCACACGCTCCCCGTCATCCGCGACCGCGGCTTCGACTATGCCGAAGTCACCGCTGGCGGCGTCCCGCTCGAAGAGATCGATCTGGCCACGAAGGAGTCGCGAGTCTGCAAGAACCTCTACCTCTGCGGCGAGATCCTCGACGTAGACGGCCGCATCGGCGGCTTCAACTTCCAGTGGGCCTGGGCAAGCGGGCGGGCGGCGGGGAGGGGGGCTGCGAGGGGTCAGGTCGAAAGTTGAAAGTGCCGCCATACGCTCCTCGCATCTTTTCGGTGAACGCGCGCCGGCACTTTCAACTTTCGACCTGACCCCTCGCACACGCACTCCGTCCCAGACGTGGAGGTTTTCAAAGCGCGCTTAGCCTACGGAACGTTTCGAGTTGTCCCTCAGCGCAATCCGCGGTTGTGGGTGTAGCGTAACTAGCCCGTTCGGAACTACAACGGACAACTCCCCCGCGTCTACGGCTCTGCTGCGTTTTGGGCGGGGCTTTCGGGGTCAGGTCTAAAGTCTAAAGTGCCGAATTGGCCTGATCGCCTTAGCGACTATCGTCCTCGGCACTTTAGACTTTAGACCTGACCCAAAAAACCGGCGCATTCGGCGAACGCCGCGTGAAGTTCGGACAGATTGAGTTTTGATGACTTCGCGTTTAAAGGGCCGATCCAATAGCGTGAGCTATCGCCAAATGGCTCCCAGATCTCGCATTCCTCGCCGTGAAGCCTGAAGAGCACACGTTGTTCGCGAAACCAGATGCGTCTGATTTCAGAGACGTCAGGAACGGAACGTAGCATTCGACGGATCGTGTGCATAGGAATCCATGCGTTCGAGATCTCGAAAGCGTGGACCGAGCCATCTGGCCGCAGAATCGGGTAGGTTTTCACGGAGTCTCCCAACTACTCCTTATAAATCAACACGTGCGGCACCCCATCCGGCCCGATCCATCCGCGGTACATCCCTTCGCTGTTGAACGGCATGGCGAAGTTGCCTTTGCGGTCGAGGATGATGGCGCCGCCGTCGCCTTTGACGGGTTCGAGTTTCTTGTGGATCACTTCGTTGCCGGCTTGTTCGACGGTCAAGCCTTTGTATTGGTAGAGGGCGGCGATGTCGTGGGCGACGGTCCAGCGGATGAAGAACTCGCCGGTGCCGGTGCAGGAGACGGCCACCGAGTCGTTGTCGGCGTAGGTGCCGGCGCCGATGACCGGGGAGTCGCCGACGCGGCCGTATTGCTTGTTCGTCGTGCCGCCGGTCGATGTGCCTGCGGCGAGATTGCCAGCACTGTCGAGCGCCACCGCGCCGACCGTGCCGTGGCGGGTCTCATCGTCTGACTTGATCTCGGCGTGAGGATTGGCCTGGCGCTCCTGCTCCTTCAGCAACTCCTGTTGCAGGCCCTTCCAGCGGCGCTCGGTCCAGAAGTACGACGGGTCGACGATCTCGAGTCCCATCTTCGTGGCGAAGAGCTCCGCGCCGCGGCCGACCATCATCACGTGCGGGGATTTTTCCATCACGGCGCGGGCCGCGGAGATCGGATTGCGGATGATCGTCACGCCGGCGACAGCGCCGGCCATCTTCGTCTTCCCTTCCATGATCGCGGAGTCGAGCTCGTTCCGTCCCTCGTGGGTGAAGACCGCGCCTTTGCCGGCGTTGAAGAGCGGGGAGTCTTCGAGGACGCGGATGCCGGCTTCGACGGCGTCGACGCTCGTGCCGCCCTTCATGAGTACGCCCTGGCCGGTCCGCAGCGCCTGCTCCAGCGTCTCGCGATATTGTCCTTCCATGTCCGGCGTCATACTGCCGCGCGTGATCGTTCCCGCGCCTCCGTGCATCACGAACATGATGTGGGGCGGCGCCTTCTCCTGGGCGTTGGCGGCGAACGGAATCAGCAGGGCGAGCAGAATCGAAAGTCGTTTCATGAGGCGCATTTTTGCATGATCCGTCGCTTCGCGTTCATCGCGCTTCTCTTTGCGACGGCGGCTGTCGCGCAGGCGCCTCATGGAGCCTGGCGCACGATCACGACGGCGCACTTTCGGGTTCACTATCCGGCGCAGTACGAAGCGTGGTCGATCCGCGCGGCATCGCGGCTCGAGTCGGTGCGTACGGCGGTGGTGGCCGAGGTGGGGTTTGCGCCGGAGACGGTAACGGATGTCATCGTCGAGAACCCGATCGCGGAATCGAACGGCGCCACCATTCCGCTGTTGGATTCGCCGAGGATTGTGCTGTATCCGGAGGCGCCAGGGCCGGAGGAAGTGATCGGCGAGTATTCGAACTGGATCGACCTGCTGACCGTCCACGAGACCGCGCATCTCGTCCATCTGCTGCGGCCGTCGCGCAATCCGTTCGATCGTGCGATGGCGCACGCTCTCCCGCTCAATCCGATCACGCTTCACGCGCCGCGCTGGGTGCTGGAGGGATACGCGACGGTGATCGAAGGGCGCATCACCGGCAGCGGACGTCCCTCGGGTGCGATGCGCGCGGCCGTGCTGCGGACGTGGGCGATGAACGGTAAGTTGCCAACGTACGATCAACTCGATTCCGATTCTCGCTTCCTGGGCGGATCGATGGCTTATCTCGCCGGCTCGGCGTTTCTCGAATGGTTGGCCGAGAGGAGCGAACCCGATTCGCTGCGCCATCTCTGGGCACGGATGACCGCTCGCCAGCGGCGCAGTTTCGACGACGCGTTCACGGGCGTGTTCGGCGAATCGCCGGAGCGTCTGTACGGGCGCTTTTCCGCGGAGCTGTCGGAAAACGCGATGACGCTGGCGCGGGCCGGCGGCTGGCGGGAGGGGGAGTTGTGGCAGGAGACATCGCGCGGCAGCGGCGATCCAGCCGTCTCACCCGATGGAAAGAACCTGTCCATGGTGCTGCGCGATGCGAAGGGGCAATCGAAACTGGTCGTCTATTCGACCGGAGCGAACGAAGAGGAGACGAAGGCGCAGAAGCGGATTGCCGAAATGTTGAAGCGCGATCCGGAAGACGTGGCGCCGGTTCGAACAAAGCCGATTCCGCGCAAGCCGGAGCATTCGTATGAGCCGGCGGATGGCGGCGGCATCGAGAATCCGCGCTGGACGCTCGACGGCGGGGCGATTCTCTTCACGCACAAACAGCCCGACCTCGACGGCCTGCTGCATCACGATCTCTTTCGCTGGACGCCGGCGTCGGGACGCGTGGAGCGGCTGACGCACCTCGCCGACGTGAAGGAGGCCGATCCGATCGATGTCACCCACGCAATCGCGGTTCGCAATCGATTCGGAGCCTCGCAACTGGTGATCGTCGATTTGACGACCGGCAACGTCACGCCGCGAACGGAGCCGTCGTTCGACGTCGTCTACTCCCATCCGCGCGTCGCCGCGGACGGCCGCATCGCCTGGGCCGAGCATGTGGACGGAGAGTGGCATGTCGCAATCGACGGCAAGCGCTTATCCACGATCGGCGCATTCGCTCCCGAATGGGGACTGAACGGTGCGGTGATCGCAGCAGTGGCCGGGCGCGGGTTTATCGATATCGCGAAGTTCGATACACGTAGGTCGGACTCTCCAGTCCGACAAGGTCTCTCAGTCGGACTAGAGAGTCCGACCTACGTTACACGAGTCTCCGGCATGGCCATCGATCCTGCGGCGTCGCCGGACGGCTCGCTCTATTTCATGTCGATCGAGCCGCGCGGTTTCGTCGTACGGCGTCTCGCGGATACGAGTGCTGCGCCGCAGACGAAGCTGGCATTCGATCGATCATTCGTCCCCGCCCTTCCGCCACCGCCCGCCACGCCCGTTGCCTTGCGCGACGAGCCGGTGACGCCGCACGGCTACGGCCTCGGGAGTCAGGAATGGCGATCGATTTTCGGCGGCCAGTACACCGCCTTCGGCCACACGACGGAGCTTGGGATCCGCCTCGGCGACGTCGCTGGGCGACTCGATACGATCCTGATCGGCGCGTTCGGCAGCAGTGAGTTGCCCCGAGGAGTGGCGATCGCGTCGATGTGGCGGGGATGGCCGGTCGACCTCGGCGTGCATGCATTCGACTCGCACGAAAGTCGCGGAGTGGAGTTGCGGGGGACGCGAGAGATGGTTTTCCCGTTGGCGCAGCTCCACATCAGCGGCGGTGGTCTGTTCGAACGGAATCGCAATCGTGCCTTCGTTGATGCGCATGCCGTCACGTGGCAACGCCGCATCGCTTCCGAGCTCGTCGACGTTGCCGCCGATTCGGCGAATCACGCGCAGGCGACCGCGCGTGCCTCGATACACCTCGGCGGGCTCACCTTCGGCGCCCAGCTTGGCGCCGGACGAAATCTCGCCCTGGGCGGGGCAGCATCGACAATCGAGCCCGACTCACTGCTGATCACCCGCGTTCTCGATCCGGCGCTGGAGCGCGATTCGGTGACCGGCAAGAGCTATCGGGCGGAACGTTTGTCGATCGGTACGTCCGGCGTCACGTTCTTCTGGCAACGCCATCACCTCGGAAGCAATATCGATCTCCTCGGCGTCGAGAGCAGCATCTCCGTGCCACCGATGCCGATCGTGAAAACGCCGGCGCTTCAGCTCACCGGTGGCGTCGGGCACGTGCGCCTCACGCGTAAGACGCGCGCGTGGCTGACGATGCGATGGAGGCCGTGAGTTGCGGGGGTCGGTCTTCGGGGGTCGGCTGTCGGAGAAGTTTCAACTCTGAGTCCTCAGTGTCTCTGTGGTTGAGTCTCTGTGTTTCGTTGTCTATTGAGTGTCCCACCACCACAGAGACACAGAGTTCACAGAGGGCGTTGACCACTCCGACTCCCGACCCCCGAAACGCGATCCCCGCAACCCAGCTATCATCCCCCGCGCATGATGCACTTCCACAACGGGGACGTTTCGGCTTCGCTGGCGCGGCGGGCGGGGGTTCCGGGCAGGCACGTGCCGTTCCGCGAATCGCTTGTTGGCGGGCCGGTACAGCCGACTCTTCCGCTGCACGAATGGGTGGAATCGCGCGCGGCGTTTCTCTCCGAGCAATATGGCGAGCACCTTTTGCGGGTTCGCAATGAGCTGCTCGAGCAGGCGAACGTCATCGACCGCGCGCACGAGGAAGAGGAAGTCGTCCTCTGGTTCGAGCACGATCTCTTCTGCCTCGTCCACCTGCTCTACCTTTTCTCGCGTCTCTCGAAAGTGCGGCGCATCTCGCTCATCTGGTGCGCGGAGCCGCTGGGCACACAATCGGAGGAGGACATCTTTGCGCGATTCGATTCGCGCGCCGCGGTCACTCCGGCGATGAATACGGCGGCGAAGCTGGCCTGGAGCGCGTTTACGAACGCGGATCCGACGTCGCTCAATCGGTTTCTGAACGCCGACGTTGCCGACTTTCCGTTTCTTCGCGACGGCTTTCTGCTTCACGCCTCGCGTTTTCCATCGATCCGCAACGGACTCGGCGAAGTCGAGCGGCGCGCGGTCGAAGGTATCGATGCCGGCGCCAGCGATTTCGTCTCGCTCTTCACCCGCTTCGATCAAGCGCCGCCGCGCTTCGGTTTCGGCGACGGCGAGTTTCTGCGGCATCTCAAGCACCTCGCCAGCGCGGCCGTGCCGGTGATTACGATCATCGGCGAAGAGAAAGCGAATCCGCCGAAGGCCCTTTTCACGCTGACGCCGGCGGGGCGGAACATGATGGAAGGGAAGATCGACTTCGTCGAGATCAACAATCCGAGCTTCTGGCTCGGCGGGACGCACCTGACGCGCGAAAGGATGTGGCGATGGGACGGCGAACGACGCCAGATCGTGCCGAGCCCGCCTGCCGCCTCGTAAGGTTCGAGGCGGCGCAGGGCACCCCTGACGCTGTCGCGCTGGCCGGCCTCCTGTACGAGCCGTCGCGGGCGACGAAGCGCGCCGTCATCTGGCTTCACGGCTTAGGCGGGTCGGTCTTCGAATCGCGCCGCACGAATCTCATTGCGCAAACCTTCATCGATCGCGGCATCGCCTTCTTCCCGTTCAACAACCGCGGCTCCGGACTCGCTCGCCGCGCCGGCCCCGGTTTCGGCGGCGCATCATTCGAGCGGATTCGCGACTGCGTCGCCGACATCGATGGCGCGATCCGCGAGCTGTGGCGCCGCGGCTATCGCGATCTGACGCTGGCTGGTCACTCCACCGGCGCGAACAAGATCGCCGTCTACGACCACTACAAGCCGCGCAACCGCGTGAAGCGTTATGTCCTCATCGCCGGCGGTGACGACACCGGCTTGCTCTACGATCAGCTCGGCAAACGGCGGTTCGAGTCGATGCTGACCAGGTCGCGCGCGATGATCAAAGCCCGGCGCGGGGACGAGCTCGCGCCGCGCAATGCCGGCTCGCCGATGATGAGCTGGCGCTCGCTTTACGATATGGCCAATCCGAACGGCGACTACAACGTCTTTCCGTTCCTGGAAGCAATACGCGGCGTGAAACTGTCGCGTCGCCCGCCCTTCCGGCACCTCCGCGCTATCCGCAAACCGTCGCTCTACATCTACGGCGATCGCGATGAGTACTGCTTCGGCGATGTGCCGCGCTGCGTGGCCATTCTTTCGGAGCACGTCAACGATCGCGCGGAGCTCATCGTGATGCGCGACGCCGATCACGGCTTCAACGGGAGAGAAGAGGAGCTTGCGTCGCTCATCGCGGAGTGGATCGGGTAGCGGTTTCGCGCGAAGCGCTTTGGACTGCGGCAGCGCCAGCTGCCGCTTTGAATTGCGTGTTTGAAAGCGGTGGCTGGCGCCACCGCAGTCCAAAGCGCTTCGCGCGAAATCGTACTTCAGGTTGAGTTTCAGAACGGACGTAGGGCTGACCGAGGAACTGGCAATCCGTCTTCTCGGAGGCCTTCGATGTGCATCCGGATGGCCTCATCCATGTTCGCCTTCACATCGCTGCGGCTCTTGCCGGTCGCGGCGCATCCGGGAAGGTCGGGAGAGTAGGCGGAAAAGTTCGCCCCTGCGTCTTCGATGATGACGAGGAACCGATGCATGTTCATCGCGTTGGAAGTCTACCTCGTCCCCTTTGCATACAATCCCCCGCCGTGAACTGGATCATTGAGCAGAGCGAGATCGGCCGTATCGTCGTCCCTCCGTCGCTACCCGAAGGGTTTGCGCTTTCTTACACGACCATCGATTTCGAAGGGCGGCTCAATGATGACGTCGCTGCGCAGTTGATGCGCGTTGTTCGCGATCGCTTCGGCGTCGATGCCACGCTTTCGAGTTGCGCGCAGGTCCACGGTAAGAACGTGGTCAATGCCGCTGCCGGCGAACGATGGCGCGAGTGCGACTCTTGCGACGCGCTCTGGTCGGCATCGAGAGGCACAGCGCTCGCGATCAAGATTGCCGATTGCCTGCCGGTCTCGATTGCTGACTCGAAGCATCGCGTCATCGCCAACATCCACTCCGGCTGGCGCGGGGCGGCACAGCGGATCGTGGCAGAAACGCTCGACGTGATCGAGCGCGAGACGGAATTCGATGCCGGCGTTGCGCAGGCCTGGCTCGGCCCGACGATCAGATCATGCTGCTTCGAGGTGGGGGAGGAGGTCGTCGATCAACTCCGCACCTCGTATCCCCATGCCGAAACGTTCGTTGACCGAAGCCGTGCGAAACCGCATGTCGACGTTGCCGGACTCACCGCGGCGCTGCTCATCCAGCGAGGATTCGCGCCGGAGAACGTTCACGACTCGGGGCTCTGTACGCGTTGCGATGACTCGATCTTTCACTCCTATCGCCGTGATCCGAACCGAGGTGGACGGAACCTTGCACTTATCGCTCGCTGACCGTGGCCACATTCAACGCTCACCTCCCTCGCCGCCGCACCGTCTTCCAGGCGATCTCGATCACCGTTGTGGTGATCCTCGTCTCGATACTCGGCTTGACGCTCTACGTCTACAAACAATCCGTCGGAAAGTTCGAGATCCGGCGCCTTTCGCTGCCGACGCGAATCTTCACCGACTTCACCCCGCTGCGCAGCGGCGTGGTGCTGGCTCCCGACGATCTCGTCGAGAAGCTCATACGCCTTGGCTACCGGCAGACCGATTCGCTCACGCGGTCGGGCGATTTTGTCCCGGGCAGCAATCAGATCGACGTCTACACGCGTCCGTTCACGCATCCAACCGGTGACTACCCTTCGCAGCCGGTGCGCATCGCATTCAAGAATGGTGCGATCAGCTCCGTCGTCTCGCTGCGCCAGGCCTCGCCGATCGACAACGCGGCGCTGGAACCGGAGCTCCTCACATCGATCCTCAGCGATCAGCTCGAGAACCGGCGTCCCGTCACGCTCGATCAGGTGCCGAAGTCTTTGCAGGACGCCGTCGTAGCGACCGAGGACGTTCGCTTCTGGCATCACCCGGGTGTCGATCCGATCGGCCTGTTTCGCGCGCTGTTTCGCAACATTCGCGCGGGTGGCGTGGCCGAGGGGGGCTCGACGCTGACGCAGCAGTTGGTGAAGAACTACTACCTCACCAACGAGCGGACCTATAAACGCAAAGCGACCGAAGCGTTCATGGCGGTGATCCTCGACGCCAAGTATTCGAAGAAAGAAATCATCGAGGCTTACCTCAACGACATCTACCTCGGGCGCAACCGATCCATCTCGATCCTCTGCGTCGGCGAGGCCGCGCGGTTCTACTTCGGCAAGCCGGTGTCCGAGCTCACGCTTGCCGAATCCGCGCTGCTGGCCGGCATGATCCGCAGTCCGAACAACTATTCGCCGTTCACGCGTCCGGATCTGGCCATGCAGCGCCGCAGCACGGTGCTCGGACTCATGCTCAATCAAAAGAAGATCACGCGCGACGAATACGACAAAGCGATGGCCACGAAGCTGCCTCCGCGCCCGTTCCGGCAACGCAGCGGCTTGTCGTCCATTCCGTACTACGTCGACCGCGTGCTGCAGGAGATGTCCAGCGACTACGGCATCAAGAACGTCAAAGGCCGCGGCCTGCAGATCTATACCGCCATCGATCTGAACGCGCAGGACGACGCCGCACGCACCATTGAGGCAGGTCTTTCGGCGCTGGAGAAGGGGAGCAAGCGCCTGCGCCGGCCCGATCAGCCGTTGCAAGGCGCGCTCATCAACGTGGATGTTCCGACCGGCGAGATCCGGGCGTTGATCGGTGGCCGCAACTACGACATCAATCAATTCAATCGAGCGCTTAACGCCAAGCGTCAGATCGGATCGCTCGTCAAACCGTTCGTCTACGCGACAGCGTTCGAGCCGAGCCTGTCGAGTCAGAACATCACGCCGGCGACGCTCGTGAGCGATACGCGATTCGTCTACAAGCGCAAGTTCTCCGACGACTGGTCGCCGCGGAACTACGAAGATGTGTACCACCAGACCGTCACGGTCGCGCAAGCGCTGGAGCAGTCGCTCAACTCCGCGTCGGTGCGTATCGGTCTGGCGTGCGGGCTCGATCCGATCGTCAAGACTGCGCACACCCTCGGCCTCACGTCCGACATCGACTCCAAGAATCCCTCGATGCTCCTCGGCGCAATCGACGTCGCACCGATCGAGATGGCCGATGCGTACGCCACGATTGCGCGGGTGGGATCGCGCGTCCCCTTGCACACCGTGAAGTTCGTAATGGACGACCGGAATCACGTGCTGTCCGCCGGTGGTGACGTGCAGGCCGTGCAGGTCTTTCCCGCACGCGACATGTACATCCTCCTAACCGTGATGAAAGGCGTGGTCGACCGCGGGACCGCAGCGGCGACGCGCTCGATGGGATTCAAGCTCATAGCCGCGGGCAAGACCGGCACGACGAACGACAAACGTGACGCCTGGTTCATCGGATTCACTCCGAAGACGCTGACGCTGACCTGGATCGGATTCGACGACAACCAGCCGACCGGGCTTTCGGGTGGATCGGGCGCCGTCCCGATCTGGACTCGCTATATGCAGTCGGTGACCGCCGGCCAGCCGAACGCCGACTTCGCGCCGCCGGACGGAATCGCGATGGCCGAGATCGATGAGACTAGCGGAGGCTTGGCCGTACCGGCTTGCCCGCCGAGCTCGGTCGTTTCCGAAGCGTTCAAGTCGGGCACGCAGCCAATGAATCCATGTCCGCTGCATAGCCCGCAGGCCGCACCGGCACCGGCAGTCGATCAATTCGGCAACCCGATCGCGCTCGACACGGCCGGGATGCCTGTCTCGCCCGAGGTTACGACGACCGGTTTTGCGCCGCCGCTGCCGCCAGTGCCGCCTGCGTCAGGAGACAACACGCTGGGCGGAGGGATCTTCAAGACCGACACTACGGCGACGACTACTTCCGGAGAGCCGCGTCGCGACCAGGTCAATCCCAATCGCGATCGTTCTGCTCAACCGCCGCCCGCGCCTCCGACGACGACCACGAGCGAACCGCCACCGACCGATACCAATAAACCACCGCCGACCGATACGAACAAGCCGCCGGCGCAGCCGAGGTAGGATCGCCGCATGGATTGACGCATTAGTGTAGCGGCTGGCTTGCCCACAGGCGGAGAGGTGCGATGGTGGCGAGGAACTCAAAATCCCTGTCAGTGCTCAACATGACGAGCTCGTGCCGAATGCAGAGCCGCGCCAGGAGGGCATCGATCGTGCCGATTTGAACGCCGCGACGACGACAGTCGTTGCGAAGGTCCGCCGCGGCGGTGTGATCTTCGCGTTGCGGCACGATCATCGGCAAAGGAGTGAATCGATCAAGGATCTGCTTTCGCGCTTTTGGGCCGCTGAATCCTTGCAGGATCTCCTGAAGAATCAAGCCTGTGGTGAAGATCGAGCCTTCGTGCCGAAGGGCGTCGGCCAGGAATTCCACGCTGGGATGACCGTCACTCTGATCACGGCGCATGGCAAGCGACCAGACACTGGTATCGACGAGGAGCTTCAATCCCGGGACCGTGCCGCCTTGTAGTCGTATTTCGGATCCCATTCCAGAGTGCCGAAAAGATCGGCGATCTTGCTCTGTTGTCGCCGGGCAATAAACTCTTCAAGCGCGCGCCTCACGGCCGCTGTCTTCGTGCGTTCGCCGCTGACCGCGACGGCCCGATCGAGGAGATCCGGATCGATCGCCAAGTTGGTTGCCATGTGCGAATCGTCGCACAACGTGCCGCACAATTGCAACCCATTGGAAATCCGATGATCGAACGCATGCTCCACGCACTTTTTGGCGCGTGTAACTCTAGAGGCTTCCTCCCAAGTGACTCGCGTATCATCCGGCGCCGATGCCGAATCTGACCTGGCTCTACGCCGGCGCGATCTACGCGATTGCGGTTGCGCTTGCACGTCGTGCCGGTGCCGATCTGCCGCGGCGCATCGCGCTCTTGTTTTTCGCGCTGGTTCTCGTCTTCTTCCGGGAACCGCTGACGACGGACACGATCAACGTTCCGGTGGACTACTACGAGTCGTTGCCGCCATGGGCGAACGTCATCAGGCATTCGCATCCATCGAACCCCTACATCAACGACGTCGCGCTGCAGCTGGTGCCGTGGGCGCATGCGGTGCGCGAGCACTGGCGCGCGTTCGAACTGCCGCTCTGGGAGCCGACTGCCGCGTCGGGGTATCCGTTGCTTGCGAACGGTCAGAGCCAGGCGCTCTCGATCCTCCGGCTGCTCGCGCTGCCGCTTTCGCTCGGCCACGCAATGACCGCGGAGGGGACGTGGAAAGTGTTGCTCGCGCTCACGTTCACCTTCCTCTACTGCCGGAGGCGCGGCTACTCGATGGTGGCCAGCAGCATCGGCGCGATCGGCTACGGATTCTCCGGTTTCATGCTGGTGTGGCTCCATTTCGGACACGCCACTGTGGCGGCGATGCTGCCGGCCGTGCTTTACATCGTCGACCTGATCGCCGAGCGCGCCTCGGTCGGACGCTTCGTCTTCGCGTCGTGCATCTGGGGTGTGATTCTCACTGGAGGTCATCCGGAGACGGCTGCCACCGCAGGTCTTCTGGCGGTGCTGTTTACCGGCTGGATCACGTTCATCGAGCGTCCGTTCGGCACGCGGCGTGAGGCGTGGCACTTCGTTCGCGCCAGCGGCGGCAGCGTCGCGGCAGGCGCGCTTCTGGGGGCGCCGTTTCTCATTCCGTTCGCGGAAGTGGTGAGGAAATCGCAGCGCTTCGCGGCGCTCTCCGGCTCGCCGCATCCCGCCGGCATCCTCGCGGATTGGGCATCGACCATCGCGACGCTGCAGCCGCACTTTTTCGGCTTCGTGCCGCACGAACAGCCGTGGGGTCCAGCCATTCCGGAGGCGATCACCGGGTTCGCCGGCACGTTCGCCGTGGCCGGTGCCATTGCCCTCTTCGCGCATGTCGCCGCCACGCGCGCCTGGCGCTCGCGCGAGGCATTCATCCTCGCCGCCCTGCTCATTTCGATCGGCATCACCTACAACTGGCCCGGCGTGATCGACGTTTTCAATCTCGTCTTCCGTCTCGCGCCGCCTGCGCGGCTGCGCTGCCTGTTTGCGCTGCTCACGGCGGTGTCGGCTGCATCGGCGGTCGACCTCATCGAGCGTGGCTTCCGGCGTCCAGTGCTCATCGGACTCTTTGGCGCGAGCCTTCTGCTGTTGACGATGATGGCGTTCCCGTTTCCGACGCCGGCGCATCGCGACGTCGCGGTCCTTGCGCTCCTTCCGGCGGTGGCCGTGCTCGCAGCGGCGACGGCGGCAACGATGCTCCGGTGGCGCGGCGCACTCCTCGTGCTGATGCTGGTCATCTTCGCCGAGCACGCCAGCGTCTTCGGCGACTGGAACGCAGTCTTGCCCGCATCGAAGCTCTATCCGCCAACGCCGCTCGTTCGCACCCTCGTCAAATTGAAGTCCGTGGCGCCGCCGAACGCTCCTTTCCGCATTGTCGGTTACTCGGCCGACTTCTTCCCCAATCTGGCCACGATGTACGGCCTGGAAGACATTCGGGCGCACGATCCGATGGAATCGTTCCGTTACGTCGGCATGCTGGCGCTCTGTGGCGGCTACCGGACCGCGGACTACTTCGCGATGTGGCCGAGCACGACCACGCGCCTGCTCGACTACCTCAACGTCCGCTACTACGTGATGGGGCCGGGACGAACGATGGACGCGCCGCGGTTCACGATGGTGTACGACGGCCGTGACGGGCGGATCTTCGAGAACCACGAAGTCCTGCCGCGCTTTTTCGCCACGCGGAGGGTCACGGTCGAGTGGGATGTGAAGCGCTTCGTGGCGGCGCTCGCTGCGAACGACGACTGGGCGCACGTCGCCGTCCTCGAAAACCTGCCCATCACCGACGACGCCATGCGCGCCGATCTCACCGCCGCGCACGCTGGACCGGACGCATCCGTAACCATGACCTCGGCAACCTCAACCGGCTATTCGATGCACATCGTCGCGCCGCGCCACACGCTCATCGCCAGCAGCATTCCCTGGTGGCCGGGCTGGCACGTTCGTGCGGACGGAAAGAGCATTGCTCCCCTGCGAATCAATGGAGCCTTCTTCGGGTTTCTCCTGACGCCGGGACAGCACGACATCCGCGTCTGGTACGCTCCGGCGTCGTTTCGCATCGGGCTCAGCATTTCGCTCGCGACGATGCTGGCGATGGCATTCGCCGTCTGGCGCTCTCGCCGTCAAGTGCCCGAAAAGTGACTGATTCTGCGCGGCGAAGGAAAAAAGATGGCCCGAATCCGTCTTTTTTTGTGATGGAGGGGTAGGGACTGCCGCCTTTCCGTCACTCCTTGTACAGGAGATATCAATCGGCGATGAGGATTCGGGCCGGCAACGGTGCCACGCAACGCCTCCTGACGGCAGAAACTGGGTCGGTCGGGAGTGCGAAGCCGGGCAGGTGGGAGTGGCGTTCGGGTACCCGGCGTCACAGACTCTTGTTTGGGACGGACGGACGGAGTCGGACTGTTTGTGCTTCCGGAGGAACCCGAAACCGCGCACACTCGCGGTGGGCGATCGTGACGAATTATCATTCCGACACTTTGGCGAGCCAGTCGCTGGACGTGCTCTACCGCGAGCATGAGGGTTTGCTGCGCTCGATCGCGCAGTACCGTTACCGCATCTGTTCGTCCGACGCGGAGGCTCTCGTTCACGATATTTTCGCGTCATTTCTGGAACGTCAGCCCGACGCGCTCGATCCTAAAGCATTCTTGATCGGATCCATCAACAACGCCTGCAAGCACTACTGGCGGAAACGGGAGCGCGAAGTGCCGCTCCTGCCACACCACGAGCTGACACCCAACGACGATGAAGCGGCAAAGTTGGAACGTTGGGCGCTGCGCCTGAGTCTTGCTTCGACGCTCACCCGCCTCGGCGGCAAGTGCAGCGAAACACTCCGCCGCTACTACCTCCGCGACGAAAGCGCGGAATCGATCGCTCAGGAGCTCGACACCTCTCCAGCCTACATCTGGCAGTTGCTTTCGTCCTGCCGTAAACGTGCCCGACAGATCTTTCAAACGATCACCCATTCACGATCATGAGTCATTACACCGAAGACCAGTTATCCGAGTACATCCTGCGCCGGGAAAGCACCAGCGACCCGCAGTCCATCGAGAAGCACCTTGCCCACTGTGCCGAGTGCCGCAAGGCCTTGGAGCTCGTTGCCACCTTCGACGACGCCCTTCGCGATCCGCTGTCATGGCAGATCGCCGACTCGATGGCCGTCCGTCGCGAAGCACCTCCCGAACTCCTTGCCCAGGCGCGCGCGATCGCAGCCGAGGATCGCTACGCGCGCGAAGTACTCCTCCCGATCGTCGAGTCGCCAATTCGATTCAGTGAGGCGCGCGTTGGCGATGATCCGCGCTTTCGAACACTCGCGGTCATCCGGCTGCTGTGTTCCATCGCCAACAAGACGCACGAGCAGCAGCCGCAGTACGGGCTTCTCCTGGCGGATGCGGCGCTAGGCATTTGCGGAAAGTTGCCCGAGAAAGCGAAGGCGAATTCGGCGTGGTTCGTGGGAACGGCTTGGAAGGAGCGTGCAAACGCTCTCCGCTACCTCGGTCGCTTCCGGGAAGCGGAGGCTGCCCTCGACGAGGCGGAGAACGCTTTCGCCTCGGAGGGATATGCAGAACCGTTCGATCTGGCAATCGTGTCGTATGTAAGAGCGACCGTTCGCGCCGAGACCGAACAGTTCAGCGATGCGGTTCGCCTCGCTCGCGAAGCTGCGGAGCAATTCGCGATCTACGGCGACCGGCGGCGATATCTCTCGTCAAGGCTCGTCGAGGGGATGGGGTTGTACTGTGCCGATCGCGACCACGAAGCGTTGTCGATCTTTGAAGCGGTTGTGGAGACCTCTCGGGCGGAAGGCGAGACATGGATTCTTGCCCGCGCGCTTGCGAATGCTGCTTCGTGCTACACCCACCTGCAACGGTACGACGAGGCTACCTCGCACTACGCCGAGGCCATGGGCGTGTTGATGGCGATGGATGTTCCAACCGAGCAAGCCCGCATCCAGTGGGCGCTGGCTTCTCTGAAAGTCGAGCGTGGGCACTTTGAAGATGGTTTACCGGCCCTTGAGTGCGCGAGGGAGACCTTGCGCCGGCTCGATCTCTCGAATGATGCTTCGCTCTGCACGCTTGACCTTGCTGCGGGTCTCCTAGCCGCGGGTCACCCGGAAGGCGTCGACGAGCTTTGCCGTTCGGTGGCTCTCACGTTCGCCTCCGAAGGTATGACTCGAAGCGCGCGTAAAGCCTTGGCGTTCCTCAGTGAAGCGGTCGGTTCGGGCGTGGTCACGCCCGACCTCGTCCGACACGTCCGCGTCTACTTGGAGAAGCTGCCCACGCACCCGCGTCTGGAATTTGTGCAGCTTCAGTAAAAAGAAAAACTCAGGAATCGTCCGTCTGCGTCACTAGGTAGAAGAGGGCGCCCTCCACCACATCCGGTTTTGACCGGCACGAGGAGGGTTTATGCGCAACACGATCCGAGTCTATGCACTAGCTTTCTCAATTTTCATCGCCCTTTCGGCACCAGCATTTGCGTCGTCCTCGAGCGACGATTCCAGCGATAGCTTCTTCATGCGGCTCGTGGACGCAATCGTGACCGTCTTCGATGAGGCGAAAATCACGGTTCCACCAGGCTGATCGCGGCTGGGGCGAACGCGTCTCTTCCGACTGTCGGGCGAGCGAGGCTTGCTCCAGCGCTGCCCGATCCTACTTCCCCGCATCTGCGGCGGCGACGTAGGTCGTTTGGCAGAATTTCAGCAGGGAGTCCTCGTGGATCCGAGGATTCCCAGACCGCGTCGTGGGAGAACGAACTCGGAGAGGCGTCCAGAACGCCTGCGATGGCGCGCCCCGTCCAAAGGTGCATCGCGTGCTGATCGCGTTTCGAAAGCTGCAGCCTTTCATTCCGATTTGCGTATCAGCTAATATGCTATTCAATCCCGATGAGGACGAAGGCGGAGCACTCCAGCCGGGCTCCGGCGGCCGCGAATCCTGTGGTTGGGCTCGCGTCGCCCCAGGACGCCGAGGATTCGCAAACTGGCCGTTCCTGCGGCGAGGTGTCTCCATTTGATGCGATCTACGATACTTATGCTCCCCTCCTGCGGAAGATCGCCGTCGCGAGATTCGGCATTTCATCGAACGATGCGGCGGACCTGGTACACGACGTTTTCGCCACGTATCTGGCGAATTCGACACGTGTTTCGGAACTGCGTTCTTACCTGATCGGAGCAATCTGTAACGCTTCTCGAAGCTATCTTCGCAAGAGAGCAGTTCGAAGTGAGGTCTGTTCAGGGCTCGACGCCTGCTTGGCAGCCGATGACGATGAGGTGATGGAACGGGTTGTCCGCAATCTTCTCATCGGCCGTATTCTCGGGCGCCTTGGCCGCAGTTGCCGCGACGCGCTCTATCGCTTCTACATTCATGGCGAAACAGCTGCCATGATCGCCGAACACCGCGATACATCGGCCGGATACATCGGTCGGCTGCTTCACTTCTGCCGGAAGAGAGCGCGCGACGCGTATCAGTCCATGGAGAATGGGAAGCCATGATCCATCTCAGCGAGGACGAGCTTTCGTTGTATGCCCTCGATCGTGGGTTAGCGAATAGCCCTGATTCTGCCGAGGCTCACCTCGCCGAGTGTGCGAGCTGCCGTGCGCTGCTCGAGGTCCATCGGCGATTCGATGATTCTCTTCGCAGCTCAGAGCCCTGGCTCATTTCCGACCCTGCCTCCGACGCCCGGCGGGAGAGCCTCCGGGCCATGGCGCTCCAAACGCAACGTGAGGACGCGGATGCCGAACGCCTACTTGCACCTTTGCTCGGATCGTCTGAGAGCGTCGCGTGGGCTGAATTCGTCGACCACCCGACGTATCAAACCGGCGGTGTCGTTCGACGGCTGTGCGAAGCGGCTCATCAGACTTGTGCACGCCTACCTGCGGAAGCACTGTCTATGAGTAGTGCTGCGATCGCGATCAGTATGGCGTTATCTGAAGGTCACTATCCGGCGCATGCCGTTTCTGTGTTGCGCGGGATGGCTTGGAAGGAGCTCGCCAACGCCCTAAGGTTTCTCGATCGGTTCCATGAGGCCATCGAGGCGTTGGCACATGCGGAAACGTTCTATCGCAATCTCGCGAGCCCCGATCTCGACCTTGGAATTATCGCAGCAACGCGGGCCGGCGTTCTGGTGCATATCGACGACCTCGATGGTGCTGCCGAAAATGCTAGGCTGGCTTTGGAAATATTTCAGCACCTTGGTCAAGAAACGCGTTCTCTCTATGTCATGGCTGTTGAAGGCTGCGTGCTTCGGCTGCGTGGAGAGACTGGTACCGCCATCATAAAGCTGCAACAACTACTCAAGCTTGCGGAGTCGACGCAAGACGTAACTTGGCAAGCGACGGCTAAGACGAACCTCGCGTGGTGTTACCTCAAGGCCGGAGACTTAGCCGACGCTGCGGTTCTCTTCCGGGAAGCTAGATCGGGTTACACGAAGCTGGGCTTCACCAGTGACGTAACGCGCTGCGATTGGGGCCTCGCGCTCGTCGCCCGGGACCTCGGCAGACATCGCGAAGCACTCAACCAACTGCTGGCCGTGAGCGCAACCTTCAGGCAGCAACAAGTCGTTCTCGACAGTGCCACCACCATGGTCCAGGCCTTCGAGATCATGCTCGCCCTTGGGGAAGTTGACAGGATCGAGTCGCTTGCTGCCGGGCTTGTAACAAGGTTGACGGAAGCGGGCAAAATGGAGAGCGCACTTACGGCGCTCGCGTATGTGAAGGAAGCTGCGGAGAGCAGGTCCCTCACGGCAAAGAGCCTTCGCGAGGCTCACGCCTTCTTGCGCCGGTCCGAGCGGCATCGCGACCTCGTTTTCGTGCCGTCCAACTTTCTTGATGGCGCAGTGTAAAGAAAACGCCGCGTTCAGCACTCCTCCAGAGAACAACACCGAGGAGGACGCGTAAGAGTCCGCGTCGAGACCACTAAGCACGTCATTCACATCGGCGATCTCCTCGCCACAAAAGATCGGACAGATCTACAGGCCGGCCACACTCATCGGGAAACCGCTCGAGTCGTCGGCGAAGGATCAAGGCGAGATTCCCATTCTTCTCAACCCTCAGCGAGAGGAATCGATGATCGCTCATCGGGGAACGACACTATGAAACGAGCACTCCTTTCCGCCGCGCTGCTTATGACCGCGCTACCAGTGGCCGCGCAGCTTCAGGTTCAATATGCCGCGAAATCGTTGACGATCAGCGGCGCCTCTGCCCGTGCCGACGTGGTCGTCATCGGGGTCATTCACACGAATGCCAAAGGCTTCGAGTCGATCCAGACCCCGCAGTCGATCGAGCGGACAGACGCCGCGGGTGTCGTGACGGTGACTGTTGCCCGTCCTTCCTTCCGCTCTGTGTGGCTGATCGTCGACCTCAGGTCGGGCGAGTTCATCATCTCTTCTCCGCCCGGGTACGCGCTACGTCGAATGCCGGTCCCCGCGGACGCGATCGACCGAACCGGCCATTCGCTGCTTCATTCCTTTCCATCGGCCGACCTTTTCATCGTCCGCAAAGGAGAGGGTGCCTGGCACGCGCGGGCCTCGGAGGGCAGCAGACCGGATCCGCGGGACGCACGCTTCAACGTGAGCGTCGATCATTTCAAACCGGTCGGGGCAACTCCTCCTGCTCCCACGGTTCTTACGCCGAACGACATCGTGATGGTCTTCAACGCACCCTACATGGAGTTCTGGGCCGCCAAGCTGACGCCCGCTGATTTGTCGGGGGCGAAATGATGCGCGTCCGGGCCGCAGTCATCATTCTCGCCTTGTGGCTGGTTTCGTTAGCTGCTCATGCCAGCGACGATCCGCTAACCAACCGAGGGATCAACTTGAGCGGTGTTTATCACATCGGCGACATCGATACGGTGAATCTCTTCAACGGGAATCTGATCATCGACGTCCCGATGGCCGCCCAGTTCCCGCTGAACGGTGGGTTCAGTTATGGCATTCATCTCATCTACACCGGGCAACCGTGGGATTTCCCCGAGTCTCTGCGGTGGGACGATTTTCTGCAAGAAGACGTGTACAGAGCTGCTCCGATCCCCAACCGCAGATCCAACGCCGGGATGGGATGGCGTGTCTCCATCGGCCGACTGATTGCGCCCGGCGACCCCACGAACATGGATTGCGATCAAGGCAACTTCTTCATCGGTAGCTGCGCTGAATGGGTCTACGAATCACCGGATGGCGCAGAACATCGAATTGGTAGTTCCGAGCCTGGCTACAGCGCCGATGGCACGTACCTCCGACTGAAAAGCTACACGGCCAACAATGTCACATACCGGGAGATCGAGTTTCCCGATGGCATGATCCATCGGTTCGACAGCGACGGAAACCTTACGGCGATCTACACCCCTTTCGATCGCGCAGCCAATGCCGGGCCAAGCGTAAGCGTCGATTACCTGTCGGGGGCGACCGATTGCGGCGATCCTGACGCATCGTGTTGGAAGATCAGCGACATCTTCGGACGCACGCAGTACGTGACGTTCGCCTCTACCCCGGACGCCATTTACGGACACCAACTCGCGCAGAAAATCATCGTCACGGCCCCGGGGAGCGGTACCGTCACCTACTCCCTTCACTATGCTGAAGTGAATCTACCGCTGGACTCCATGTCGTGCTACCACGGTTTGGGCGGCGTCGGCCCCGGCCGGTGGGATGACATTTCCAGCTATAGTGTTCCTCTTCTGACCAGCATTGGGCTGCCGGATGGCTCGGATTATGAGATGGCTTACTTCAACGACGACCCACCTCAATGTTCACAAGGAAGTCTTCGAACCCTCACGCTCCCGACAAAAGGGAGTATCGGATACACATATACCAACTGGGCACATAACAATCTTCTGGCTACCATCGACGGGCCTGGCCATGGAGCGCCATATGTCCCCGGCGTCTATTCTCGGACGAAGACGCCGGCCGGCGGAGGAGACGCTCAGGTCTGGAAATATGAATCGCAAGGCCAGGACGGTGCCTTGATCCCTTGTGGCGGCTGCCAGAACCCTTCCAGCGAGTGGCGTGAGCGAATGGTCACCATAACCGATCCCGCTCCCGATAAGAGAACGGTGCGGCACTACTTTTCCATAGCCGACTTTCAGGACGAGGGCTGGCAGCCCCGGGAATACGGGCTTCCGCTCACTCACCGGAGTGGGACCGCCACGACGGACCCCTCAACAAATCCGGCAGAGTCGAGATACCTTTCGAGCGAGGTTCTGGACGCACTCGGAAACGTGGAGCGCTCCACCTATGTCAAGTACGAATATACGATTGAAGACACCCTGGAGCGTCCTGGCGCCTTTCACCGCGAACAGGCTTCGTTGACGCGTTATGCGGGCGACGCGGGCCGGTGGTCTTCGGTCAACCGCTCCTCGTTTGACTACGCCGGTCACTACCGGCAGACGGAGACCGACGGTAACTTCGCGTCGGAGGGGACTACCGGTTTCGATCACAGAACCGAATTCACCGACTACAACCCGGGGAAATCCGCGTTCTCGAATTGGGACGCCAATTCCAAATGGATGCTGAACACGTTCGATTTTCAGACGGTGAACACGCCCAAGATCGGTCCCAATGATGGGCTGACTTCGCACACGAAGAAGACCGAGTTCTGCTTCGAAGCGGATACCGGTTTTCTGACGCGCCGGCGAGTCTTGCGCTACGACCCCACGACCAGGGCTGGGAGTGGGCGCGACGGGACTGATCTGATTACCGTCTTCGGGCGGGTTCCTGAGCACTCCGATGCGGACCCGAATGACCATACCGGCAATCTGTATTCCGAAAGGAGCTACGGCGGTGACGGCGCGAATCTGCCGGACGGCGCTCTTTGCGATATCACCCTCACGTCTCCTCGATACGAGATCCAGCATCGATATCTCTACGGCGTCCGCAAGACCTCACAGTACTTTCAGAGCGATGGCACGGCAATGCCGTTCTTCACGCTCGACCGGACCATTGGTCTAAGCGGCACCGTGTTAAAAGAGCGAGATGTTGCCGGCGTCGAGACGACCTACACGTTCGACTCGAACCACCCCCTTCAAATCGGGACTGTCACCACCACCGGGACAACAGACATCACCTACGCGTATAGAAACGCCTCCGGCAGCGGAAGCTCCTTCACCCCCGCTCAGATCACCATCACGCAGAGCGACGTGACTTCGCGAGTGCAATACGATTCCTTCGGCCGGATGTGGCGGGAGTTTCGGACCATGCCTGTCATCGGCGAGGTTTCGCGCGAGACTCTCTACGACTCCTCGAACCGGAAAGTGTCGCAATCGGTGTGGGACACGTCCTCCTATACCAACAAGACTTCCTTCGAGTACGACTTTCTGGGGCGCCTCGACAAGGTCACTCAGCCAGATGGCACCTTCGTAACGACCTCCTATCTCGGCGACAGCCGACGCACCACAACCAGTGAAGTCGTCAGCTCCACCGACGCACCGCCGGCCACAGCCTCGGTCAGCACCGTGGAGCAGATGGACCGCTACGGCCGTATCTGGTACTTGAAAGAGCCCAACGACAATGTCACCGCCTACGGGTACGGCGTCACGGGCGCACTGGCGCGCGTCTGCATGAATGCCACGCTCACGGGCGGGGTGTTGTCGACGGCAAGCTGCGGGCAGGAGCGGACGTTCGCCTATGACAACCGCGGATTTCTGACGGACGAGACGCATCCCGAAAATGGCACGGTCTCCTACACCTACGACGCACTCGGCCACGTTCTGACCAAGAGACTGGCGGCCACCGGACCATTCGACCTCAACTACACCTACGACGACGCCGAACGGCTCACGCAGGTTAAGTCCCGGGAGACCGCGACTTCGGCCTCCTTCAGAGTCTCGAAGCTCTTCGCGTTTGGGACGAGCAACGGCGTATCAAACATGAAGCTCGGCAAGCTGGAGACGGCGACGCGACATAATTACCGGCCTGTCTCTGGTAGCTCCGACGTCGACATTCAGATCACTGAGACCTACGCATACAACGATCTTGCCGGGCGTCTCACGGATCGAACGACGGAGATCAAGGATCTCACGACGACCGGCGGAATCAACCAGACCGTCACGCAGAAGCAGGACTACACCACCATTGGACAGGTCAGCTCGCTCACCTATCCGTCCTGTAGCGGAGTGCCCTGTGGGGAGACTATGTCTACCTCCGTGGGATTGACCCACACAAATGGCTGGCTCACGGACATCACTCCGGCGGCTACGTATGCCACCTTCGGGTATCACCCAAGCGGCATGATCAACACGGTGACGCACGGAAACGGAGTCATCGATACGCAGTCAATCAATACCAACGGGATGCCGCGGCCCGACTCCATCACCTTCGACGGTTTCGGTAGCTGCGTCCGACCCGCGTTCAGCAGCTCGCCTGACCCTACGTTGGACTCTGCCGCCATCCTATCCGGAACCGAGAAGGTCTGGACTGTGAGCGCGAGCGGTTCCGGAACCCTCTTCTACCAATGGTACAAGGATGGCGTTCCGGCTGCCGAGACGTCGGCAACGTTGCACACTGGCCCGTTGACCGATGGCCCGCACGATTACTTCGTGCGCGTGGCCAATAGCTGCGGAATGATTCAAAGCAACACCGCCAGGGTCACGATCGCGCCTTCGTTGGCAACACCTTGCTGCCTGAGTGCAGCCATGCCGAATACCCTGTCGGTCCAGCCAGTGCATCTGACCTGGGGCACCTCTTCCGGAGCGGACCACTACGAAATCTGGCGCCGCGACCATGCTGGACCCTTCCAAAGGATCGACGTGAGCGCGTCCGCAAGCTACGACGACCACTTCATCGCCGCGGACACGGCCTATTTCTATCAGGTGTGCGCCTCACCGGCACCGGCGACTCCCTGCACTTCCGCGTTCAGCAATCAGGATCTGGCTACGACGGTCGCTTTCAGGGATATCAGTGTTGATCCGAGGATCCATCTGGTGGATCTCACACAGTTGCTCACAGCGGTCAATGCCGTACGGGCCGCGAGTGCGGGAAGTGCCGGAACGCCTGTCACGTGGGGGGACATTCTGCAGAGCTCTCCCGCACCAACGCTCGATGACAAGGTCTACGGAGAACACATCATGGCGCTACGAACGCAGATGGAAGCAGCGCTTCAACCTCTCGGCTTTTCGCCGCATACCTACGTAGATCCGATTCTTCCGAGCTCTCCGAGGGTCATCATCAAGGCGATCCACATCACCGAGCTGAGGGACCGGATACAATGAAAGGCCTGATTCGCATTCGAACGCTTCGAGCCTTGGGCGTGCTCCTGGCCGTTACCAGTCAGGCTGCGGCGATCCTCGCCCAGAGCGGACCGCCCAGCAAAGACCGGTACATCATCGTTCTGAAGCCGCCGAAGAGCGGCGTGCCGGAATTGTCGGACCACGACATCACGGCCGGAGGTGGAACGATCGAGTACAAGGTGCCCGGCCGCATCCAGGTGACTCTGCCGGCACCTGCAGTTGAGGCACTGCGGAGACAGGAACGGGTCAAATACATCCAGAAAGTCATCCTGGGCCCGTTGCCGGACGCCTCGGCACCTGCGGCGTTGCGGATGAAGCCTTCGACAGCGTCGCTGCGTGCAACGACCGAGGCGACTCCGCCGACATGGAGGTCCGGGACGTACAAATATGACGCGTCCGGCAACATCTATGCGATCGGCGTCGCGGGCGACACCGGTTCGCCCGTGCAGCATCGGTACGCCTACGACGAGCTCTCCCGCCTCAAACAGGCCGACACGCTCACGACTCCGGCTCATACGGAGACGTTCACCTACGACGTGTACGGCAACCTGACCGAGCACGTCGATGGGTCGTCGACGACATCCACGCCGGTCGAGGACCCCAACACGAACCGGCTTGCCTGGAGCGCGGCGCATCCCTACACGTACGACGCGGCCGGCAACCTCACGGCCGACTACAACGCTGCATACGCATATGATCCCATCGGCATGCTGCGCGAGAAGGACTACGGAAGCAAGCAGGAGTTTTACATCTATACCGCCAGCGACGAGAGGATCGGTGTCAAGTACGGAACCTCGAGCGGCAGCCCGACGATCTGGAGCATCCGTGATTTCAGCGGAAACGTGCTGCGCCAGTACGAAGGCCACGACCAGACGCCGCAGATGGCCTGGCTGTGGGTGGAGGACTACATCTACCGTGATGGCCAACTCCTGGCCGCCGAACGCGTCCCGGAGGAAGGCGGACGCCGCCACTTCCACCTCGACCACCTCGGCTCTCCCCGTCTGGTGACCGGCCAGGACTCCAAAGAGATGTCCGAGCACGACTACGCGCCGTTCGGCCTCGAATCAAATTACCAGGAGACCGCCGGCGGCTTCGACCGCGAAGACCCGAAGCGGTTTACGGGACATGAGCGGGACTACGCCGCGCCGCCCGATTCACCTGCGTCGGCGTACTATCTGGACTATATGCATGCTAGGTATTACAGCTCGAACGTAGGACGGTTCTTTTCCGTCGATCGTCATCTTGGTAACCTACTGCGGCCGCAGAGTTGGAATCGATATGCATACGTTTTGAACAATCCCATCAACGCTATCGACCCGACGGGATTGGACGAGCGCAACCCCGGCGAGCAGCTAATGCCGGGTGATACGTGCAGTGGCACGGTGGTCGAAGGGTGGTGCACCGGTGAAACGATCACTGTGGAAGCGAAGATGCCGCAGATCGATTGGTCAAGCCTTTCGGCAGGCTTTGGAGATGGGATTATTGGAACGTTGACGTTAGGAATCGTCGATGGTGCGAAGATGGATAAGGCCAGAAAGGCGCTCGGGGGTGTGGCGGCGGATCGCTGTTCCGCCGAGTACCTCGGCGGTCGAGTAGCGGGTACGGTGGCCACGATTGCTGCGTCGGCGTATGGAGCGATTCCGGCAACGCTGAGTCATGTGACGACTGAAGCCGGTCTTGCTGGCATCGAGGCGGTGGGTTCAATCTTTCCGAGCACTGCGACCGCGATGGGAGGTGTAGCCGCCGAAGGTGGAGGAATCATTCTGCCTAGCACAGGCGCGACGCTGTTTGGTGACGGCGTTTACGCTACAGCCGGCAGCAGTGCGCTCGTACCCGGTGGATCGAGTATCTCACTGACGGTCGGGGGACAGGGGTTCATACGTGTGGCGGGCAGCGCTGCGTTCCTGAACGGAGGATCAGCGCAGACAGTAGCGGTCGCGCTAACTTGGGCTGGTGCTTCTAACTACGGGGCCGTCGCTCACAAAGTCGGGGACTGCCCATGACGCATGAACAGCGTGTAACCGCGAACCGATGGGCTAAACGCATCGCAGTCTGGCTGTGGTATGCAATCAACGTCGCAAATGCTTGGATCGCGTTTCGTCATCACGCAACCCAATTTGTCGTGTCGATCGTTTTCCTATGTAGCTTCATTCCGTACGTTGTCTATCTACGTTGGCTGCAACCTCGCCTCACAAATCAGACTCGCCGCGACTGATGACCGGTGCAGCGCTGCAGACTCGCCCGGTCGCGCGAAAAATCGAAGCCACGTTGAAGTTCTGTGGCGACGAAGGCAAAAGGAATGGCGTAAAGGTGAGTTTCACGACGCAAACACAGAACGCGGAGAATCTGAAGTACCTGACACCTGATGACTTCAGTTTCAAGCACGCGCCGAAGGTCGATTTCGGACAGTGCATCGAGGACAACTCGTTCTCCAACATATACACATTCGCAGCGCACTCGGCGAATGCAGCGTTGAATGTCGCTGTGGGCAGCACTGGCCGTGTGGGTGTGGGAGGAGTCCTCCCGCATGCGACGACGTGGGAGCACAAGGCGTTATCAGCCTTTGGTGGGAACGCCTCTAGAGTCGGCAGATTCGCAGGTCGGGCTGCGATCGTCGCCACGGTGTTTGAAGGGTTCTACGACATCGGCACGATCGGACGTTGCAGCGCGCTGGCTGCGAGCAGATGAGTCAAGCCATGGATGTCGCGATGATGGCAATCGGAATCGGTTTGGCAGTGTCCGCCGCAGCTGCGGCGATCTGGACCCGAGCACAAAAGCGACGCTTTCAAAAGAAGCGTGAGGTTCTCGACTTCGGTTCGATTACTGAGCGCTTCTACGCGGGTGGCAATGTCACGACAGCGGATGTGGAGCAAGCGTATACGCGCATCTCGGATGCCACGGGTGTTCCGGCTGGCGAGTTGCGACCGAATGATCGGTTCGATCGCGAACTCAAGCCACGTGCCGGGTGGGAGTACGACGATCCTCTCCACATCTTTTCAGACGAGCTTGCGCGTGACGCGGCGTCCGTGGGAGTGCCGCTGAAGCTAGAGGAGATCGTCACTGTTGATGATGCGCTGCATTTGATGAAGCACATTCGAGAGAGTCGTGACGCATCGAGAGGTACGGAACGATGAAGGTCAGAGCATGGCCCGAACAACGTAAACCCGAACTCAGCCGATCACAACCCGCCGCAGTGGTACGGCATTCAAGCGATTCGGCCCGACGCGCTGCCGGATCCAGCGACAGGCATTTTCTACAACGTGCATTCCGCGTATGGGTCGATGCGCGCACGCCTGAATCCAATGGATGGTCAACGTGACGCGGGCGACTACTTCCATGGCCAGGAGCCAGATGCGAACACCCCCGGCGCGACCCACGGTTGTTTGTGCTATGGGCGTGACTACTCGTTCATTGATTATCTGTGGTCCCTTCCGCAGCAGCAAGTACCGGTCGCAGTCGACGTGGTGGTAACGCCGCCGTGAGAATAGGAACGTCTGTCTCGCTCTTCATTAGCCTGGTGACGGCTGTGGCGTGTTGCAGTGCAGCGCCTGCACGCGTATCCCCGCTGGCGGAATCGATCATAGCCAAAGTGTGGATGCACGTTGATGGACCGTGGGAAAGCCCTCCTCCCGAAGTCGGTCTGAACGAGCGAACGGCGCCGGCGACGTTGATCCGCTTCGACGCTGATGGCGCGTTCTCAATGCTGCATTGCTATCTGATCGAACAGGACAAGAAGTTGACGATATCGAATGGGGATGGCCAGGTTATCTCCCTCGGCTTATGGGCGGAGAGTGAGTCGGCAATCGACGCGACGTTCCGGCTCGTACACGAAACCGTGCAGCCGGTTGGTGGCCGGAAATCTCCTGGGCCAGAGGAGAGCGCGTCGGCGGTGATCATCGGCCATTCAATCCGGTTCCGAGGAGCGATGTACGACGAAGCGAAGCAACTCGAGATGCGAAATTATGAAGAGTTCATCGGACCGGAGCGAGCGAAGCTAAAGGCGAAGTGAGCGTCTTTACCCGACACCACCAGATACAAGTTTTCACATTGTACGCATGTAGCGTTCATTGCGGCAGCGGATACCCTACTCTTCTTATTGCCTCGACCGTTCGTCAGGCATTTAAGTTGCAAAAAGTAGAGGCCTACCGAAATTATGATCACTCAATACCTCCGCTACAGTCTCTGCGTTCTGGTAGTATTAAGCTCCTGTCGCGAACCCGGCAAGACAATTGCGCTCGGCTCAGGTGTCGGCTCGCCTACATCTGAGGTGCGCAGAAACCCATTTGTGACAGGTGACCCCGCTGGCCAGACGGCGGTGGCTCACCTTGCCAAATGTGTCCAAGTGGCACTGTCCATGGGGCCTGTTGTCGTGCACGGCCCCTCGTCACGCGGCGAGATCCTCGTGCACAATCGCTGCAAACGTACAATCGCGATTCTTACGAGCCCGGTCGAGATCCGAATTCGGAGTCGCCCTGATCAGACTTTCCCCGACGAAGTTACCGGTACGGCATATGCTCTGGCGTATGTCTTTCCAGCGGACATGGGCCTGTCCGCGCGGGCTTTCGTCGGCGATAACGAGATGAGCGTCACAACTGCCCCGAGATACTCGCTGCTCAAGAGCGGCATGTCGGCACCATTCGCGTTGCGCGGGATCGAGCGGCTTGCCGGGCTCAAGCCCGGGATATACCAAATCATCATGCTGATACCGGTTGCTTTCGCGGGCGACGGCGGTGGTGACTCAGATAAGACATTCGATCTTCGCCGGTCGGTTGATGTTCATAACGGTGGCCGCGCCGCAGCGACAACGGGAATTGACCTGCCACTGTCCGTAGGCCGAATCATGGTCAGATCGGATAAGTTTTCGTTCACGCAATAGTGCGGCACCTTGCGAACCATGAGAAGACTCGCTGCAATTCTGGTTTTTATTTCTGGCGAATTGCTATCGAGCTGCGCCCGCGAGCGTCAAGTAACCCTCAATACAACGCTCTGTTCAATTGTCGCTTCGCCGCCAACCTTCACCCAGAAAGTTGTTCGGTTCAGGGCCTCAGCACGATCCGACCCGGAACACGCGATCCTCATTGATAGCAGATGCCCAACCAGCGGGATTGCGCTTCAATGGGGCTCAGGGACCCGCTCGGTTCATGCAAAGCTTCTTGACGCGCTGTATCCCACGCCCGCGGGATCTCGGGGTCGCGAGGTCACGGCGACTTTCACGGGCAAATTCGTTTGGACACCATCAGAACGTCCCGCGCGCTCCCTCGTGCTCATGCACGTCGACGATCTTAAGGTGAGGGCGATGGCTCGTAATCAACCGAGAATCGAATAGTTTGGCGGGTTCACGTGACACCCCCGGAACCGGTCGTTCACCATGAGAAGATATGGACGAGTGAAGAACATCCAATAGGTATCTTCAGATGGCACCCCTCTGGCGTAACTCGAGAACGATTGAGTTGGTGCGAGTATCGGATGTCCGAGTGACTCTATAGCGCGAAGATTGCGTGTGTCCCGGAGGAGGCGAATGCCGCCACTTCCAACTCGACCGCCTCGGCTCCCCGCCTGGACGGGAGGAGAGGCGAAAACCTGCGACTTCCCCCTACCTCCTCCTCAACCTCTCCTCCAGTTCCCTGAGCTCGTCCGTGTCCGCGTTGATCTCGCGGAGGAGCTGGTCCTGTTCGATCGATCGTTCAAGGAGGTCGGCCAGGACGCTGGCGGGAATCCGGGAATCGATGCTGGGCATCGCGCCGGAGCGCAGGCGTGCCACGGCGCGGCGGAGCTTGGCGTGGCTTTGATTGGGGCGCAGCCAGGGGTAGACCTGTTTCACCCCCGCGATGCGACGGAACATAAACTCGAGATGCCGTCCGATTTCGTCCCTGAGAAGTTCGCGGTCTTTTGTTCTCATCGTCATCTCCTTCGACGGAGGGAGAAATGACCGGGCGCGCTTGCACGCGCCCGGTCTCCCTCCCGCCCATCACATTTACGTTTGTGGAGTCTTCGACGTTACTGGAACCGGTGCCGGCGTCGGAGGAGCCGGCGCCGCATGCTTGCGGCGCTTGATGCTCTTCAGACGCTTGACCTCCTCCAGGTGAGGCACGAGAACGGCGTTCGCCGGATCGCGCGCCAACTGGGTACCGATGTTGAACGCCTGTCCGGCGATCAGCGCGATGCGCTGGCGGCGAATGAGGTTCGCTCCGGCGACGCCATTCAGCATCGCCCGCAGCTCAGCCTCGGCCACCAACCAGCGGTTCGCTTCGTCCGACAGACGCCGCACATCGTCGACCGGCTGGCCGACCGCCTGCGATACGTTGTCGAGCGCCCCGATGACGTTGATCGATGCCTGCACGATCAGATCGGAGGTCTTTGCGCGACGGCGCAGCAGCTTCCGCTCCCTTGCTGTCATCGGTGCAACCTCGGGGATGCGCGCACGCGTGGACCGCAACACATCCACCAACTCCTCGGGGGTGAGTGCGGGTTCGGCCGGCGCAACAACCACGGCGGCGGCCGTCTCGTTCGTTTGATGATTCGTACTTTCGTCGTTGGTATTCATGATGGTTCTCCTTAAAGACCATTGGGTATGGCCGGAGGAAACCGACGAGCACTTTGTGCACGAGTGCAGGCGGCCACCGGCTGGAAAAGACGGCAACGCGCCGCTCTTCCGGTTGATGTTTCCCCGAAGTGCGCACACTTCGAGAGCCCACGGCAGGAGGAGCAGCGCTCAAAACTCCCGCAGGGATGAAAACCGCACTTTTCAGCGCAGCCGTTTTCACCCGTTGGCCGCCGGGAGACTGGGGCTCTCACGAGCGCCGGTTCCCATCTCGATAATCGAGGGTAGGAACGTTAGCAGAGTCAACTGGTAATGTCAACTGCTAGATTTTTGCGAGCGTCTGAACGTTCGCGACCTATGGCCGCGAGGGTTCCCGATCGGGACGAACGCGTCCACTGCGCGAACCACGGTTCGACACGTCGGGACCGAGGGGATGTAGTGCGTGACTGAGGCGTCCACGGTGTGGAGCGAGCGGTAGACGATGCAGTATCGACAGTCGATGCTGCGGGACCCACGGGAACACGGTGCGGGACCGCGGTGCGGGACCCATGGGTACACGGTGTGTGACCATGGGGGACACGGTATGTGACCGTGGGGTACACGGTATGGGACCATGGGGTACACGGTGTGGTACCGTCGGGTACACGGTGTGGGACCGTGGGGTACATGGGGCCTACCGATCGGTACACCTGCGGAGCCACAAGTCTTTCAAGCAGAGTCTCGTAGACGCGAATCAGCCGTCCATACCAACCCTGACGGTCAGGCGTTCACCCCGACGCGCTCCAGCGCCGCCCTGTCCCATTTCCCCGCGTCGGCCGCGGCGTCGTAGGTCGTTTGGCAGAATCGCAGCAGGGAATCCTCGGGATCCGAGGATTCACGGACTGCGTCGTAGGGGAGGACGAACTCGGAGAGGGCGTCGCTGTAGAACGCCTCTGATGGCTCGACCTTCGCCTCTTTGAAGCCCTCGGGCTGGGGTACAGCGTACGCGTAGAACGCAGGCGCTTCGAACGCGCCGCCGCCCGGCCACCACCCGCAACTGCTCACTTCGTGCGAGTACGCCTCACGCGTGATCCCATCGGCCGTCGGGTTTGCCGGTGCCCGCCGGCCGGAGAATCGCGTTACCGCCAAGTCGAAGCTGCCCCAGAAGAAATGCACCGGGCTGCTCTTGCCGATGAACCCCGTCCGAAAGCGATTCAGCACACGGTCCGAGAACATCAGCACGTGCCAGAAGCGCTCCACGGCGTCGCGATCATACGACGCGTGCTCCTGGTCTTCGTCGAAACGAATGGGGTGCTCGACCTCGCACGGCACGGGCGAGATGTCGACATCGATACCGCACTCCCGCAGCCGGCCCATCGTCTCCCTGTAGAAATCGGCCACCGAGCGCGGCTGTAGCGCCACGCGTGCCGTGCGTCCGTTGCTCGCGCGAATCAGAAGTTGGTGATCGACGAAGTCGAACTCGCAGTCGAACACCAGATCGCCGCAGGGGATCGCGGAGGTTGTCAGCCCCCGCGCGCTCACGTAGAGTGGCACTTCCCACCAGTGATTCAGAAGGGGCGCGAGCTTCAGCCGCACCTTCCCGATGATCTGGGTCCACATGTGCAGCGTGTCGCAGGTTGGCTTCCATTCGGCCAGCGGCAGGGGAGGGAGCGCGGCGGTGTTCATGATCTTCATTATGCATCTGCGGTGCACGGCGCCGATTCTGGCAGACGGATTGCGATAGTAGAGCGCAGCAGTCATCGGTCCTAAGGAGACAACATGAACAGCATAAAGAGGTTAGCAGCAAGCATGACGGGCGCGGTGGCGATTGCGGCGCTGGTAGGAACGTCCGCTTTTGCGGAATCGCGTCACTCGGATGCGACGGACGAGCATCACAGCCGTGAGCGCAGCGCCCGGTCGAGCGACAATCACGACCGCGGAAGCTCACGGTCGAATGATCGTCGCAGCGGAGACAGCAACCGCACCCAGAACGACACCTACCGCAACTACGATCGCGGCCGCACGCAGAACGACACGTACCGGAACAGCGACCGCGGCCGTACCTACGGCGACACGTATCGCAACGAGACCCGCAACCGTTCGAACGACGCCTACCGCTACAACGGCGCGGTGCAGTCGGAGACGTATCGCAACAACAACCGCGGATCCTTCGATCACGGAAGTGTCAACTACCGCAACGGCGGCTCGCAGAACTACAACTATCGCAACAATCGCCCCGCGTACGACGAGCGCGGACGCCGGAACTACTCGATCGGAGGCCGCATCAACCGTTTCAGCCATGAGCATGGCGGGTACCGTATCTGGGTCGATGGCGGCCGCTTTCCGATCTGGATTCCTGAGGCGCGCATCGGCCTCTTCCCCCGTCTGCGCGTCGGCCTTTCGCTGAACTTCGGCGGCTACTACGATCCACTCGGATATGTGGAAGCCTATGACTACTACGACGGAGCCAGTTACGGCTATGGCTACGGCAACGCGTACGCCTCCGGCCTGCTTCGCGGTGTGGTCGAAACCGTCGACTACCGCCGAGGAACGCTGGTGCTTCGCGACGACACCTCCGGGAACTTTGTGACCGCGCTCATCCGCGACCGCCGGCTGGAAAGCCTGCGTCCGGGCGATTACGCCGAGATCTCAGGCGACTGGACGCGCAACGGCGTGTTCGAAGCGCTTCGCCTCGAGAACGTCGACGGCGGCAGATACTGATTCTTTCGCTTACCGGTTTTCGGGAGTCGGGAGTCGGGAGTCGGAGCACGGTGCTCCGGCTCCTTTTTTTGTGGGTGTCGGGTTTC
>Ga0247666_1000034_pt1 | contig 84394 bp, 72 predicted proteins | sample CNK07_metaG_FD_183025 | JGI IMG/M metagenome (GOLD analysis project Ga0247666, IMG submission 183025) | Soil microbial communities from Purdue University Martell Research Forest, Indiana, United States - CNK07 | ecosystem: Environmental > Terrestrial > Soil > Temperate forest > Bulk soil...
GCGCGCGAACTGCACAGCCGAACCGTCCGGCAGGATCCGCCACAGCTTTCCCGCGTTCCATGCCGGATCCTGAGCGAGTGTACCAGCCCCATAGTCGCCGATGGCCAGAAAGATCGAGCCGTCCGGTGCCACCGTGAGATTGCCCCCGTGGTGCTCGGTGGACACACCCCGCTCCGCCACATCCTTGTCGCAGACGAAGCGATGGATCTGGCTCTCCGCGCCGGTGGTGAGGTCGATGGCCGAGACGATGTCGTAGGTAATCGCCGGCGTCGTGTAGTGAACGATGGCCGTGTTGTCATCCCGCAACGCCAATCCGATCAGCCCACAGTTCCCATTCGCCTCGGTCGTCACATGCGCGACCACGACCGGCTTCCCGGAGGCTCTCTCCGCAGGCCCGACCCGCAGAACATCCCCACTCTTGGTCGAGTAGTAAATCGTCCCCTGCGAGTCCACCACGAGCGCGGTGAGAAAACCCGGCGTCCCCTGCAAAACCTGAACATGAAACCCCGGCAGCGTCGTCGCACGCGCCGCCGAAGCCAGCAACAGAATCAAAAGGAATCGTCTCATTTCGTGGAGGAGTCTCGCTGTTTGGCAGGTCTCAGGATCTTCTGGTGACTTCGTCGGTTTTCGGTGCGTCAGGTTTCGATGCTCCGGCGATCAATCTATCCCGGTCGCTGAGGCGACAAACGATATCCGTGCCAGCGTCTTCCCGGAACGCTGCTCGCGCGTGTTCGAAAGGTCATGTCAGGTGTCTGGAAGCGCTGATGGGAAGCTTCCTTCGTCGTTGGAATGCTTCCGAGGGAGCCTCGGTTACGAAGGCCCTTGACGCATGAGGGCCGCGCGCCGATAATCGCGCCCCTCGCCGCAGCCGCTTCCCATCGGCCGCCGAGCGTTTCTCACCAGTGTCGCGGGGTGGAGCAGTCTGGTAGCTCGTTGGGCTCATAACCCAAAGGTCGCAGGTTCAAATCCTGCCCCCGCAACCAATCGAACTCGTTGAAAGAGCCGCGGTTATCCCGCGGCTCTTTCTTTTTTCCTCGACCGGTGGATTTAGACAGATTTGGGCGGAGTGTTAGGTATTTCGACCCGCTCCAGCTAACACTGCACCTAACATTCAGCGCTTCTTTTCCCTCTCGCGCGGGCGTGGGCGATTGCTCGGGCATCTGCCGCGATCGTGATCGCGCGGACAGCCCTGCGCGTGTCTGCCTGGCCGCAAGGTCTCGCCTGCGGCGGCTCGGAGCGCCCGCTCGTTTTCGACGTCTCGCCGGCGCGGCAGCCGGTTAGCCAGCTGAGGCATGTCGACATTGACGAGATCGTCGACATAGAAGATCAGCAGCGACCCGCGATAGTCCGTCGACTCAAGGTGAGGGGCCCACGCATAGAGCGTCGATAGCTTCACGCCGAGAAATGCGGCCGCATGCACGGCCTCGATGAAGGTCTCGACCGGAACAGGGCGCTCTTGTCCGCCATCGGCAATCATCACCACGTCGATCCAGTGTGTCTCACCGGTCGTTCGGTCGGGGAACGGACGGCACTCGCCTCCAAGGCGTCCGGGCGGATACTCTTTCACGACATGTCCATCAGGGCGAAGGCGGGCAGTGAGCTTGATACTTGGTGGCGTGCAGCAACGAGTGCTTGGCATCCGTTCCTCCGATTCGGATTCGAGATCCACAACTCGCGGCAGTTCGCGAGACGTGGCCTGCAGCCGTCATAGATGAAAAAGAAACGGAAGAGTCCAAAGGCGTCAGACGGAACAGCCGATTCCGTCGCAAGAGCGGTCGCAAAGGGCGCAGGCGTCGCAGAAGACGACGGGCCGGACGCCGCAACGTACTTTGCGGCGATCGACTCCGGTCTGTACGCATGGCTGCGCGAGGAAGAACAGGCCGCGAGCACGCCGGATCGGACCGGCGGACTGTCGGAAGCTCAGCGCGGCGTGCTGGAAGTCGCTCTTGGGATCATCCGGAGACACGCTCGCGCGTCTCAGCGTGCCGCGGTATTTGCGACGACTGCCCACGTTGACGAAGTGCTCGCTCGGACTGGCAGGAGAGCGCGCGCAAAGGACATTTTTCTCGGCTGGAAGCACCGCATAGGCGCCGCAGATGGAACGAGGCCTTTTCAGGCTGTCGATATGGGAATGGAGGACCAACTCCTGGTGATCCTAGAAATCTCCGGGAGTTCAGGCCGACGTGAAATCCGCGCCCATGTCGCCGTGGCTCATGAGGACGGCGCTGCGTGGCGGATACATGTCGTCGAACCGCCTCCTGGTGACGAGCTTCTGGTTCCCATCACTCGTGTGACCAGACCAGAGCACGATGGCCTGACACGTTTAGCCGCCCAAACATTGTATGAAGCCCTGAAAGTGAAGGAACAAGGCGCGGCGGCGCGGTTCGTAGAGTTCTGCGAGCGAGAGCGCATTCGCATTCTTGCCTGGCTCCGAGCAGTGGTTTCATCGCGAAAGAAGACCCGGAGAGGATTTGTCGAGGTGGTGCAAGCCGGAAACACGCTCGTCGTCATGTCCGCGCATGGTGGGTTCAACTCGCCGGCATCAACCGACTCAGTGTCACTGGCCGATGCGGTGCGCAGCGGAGCTTATGGCGAGCGCCTGGTGGTCGATCCCGAGACGCGGGCGTTACTCGAGGCCGACGCCAACCTCGATCCAAAGAAACCGGGCGGAATCTGATTTGGACGCTCTCAGCCGCCGTCTGCGGTTGTCAGCGCAAGCTGCCAGCGGCGATGTGAGATTGCAGGGTTCGTCAGGCACGGTTGCAGCCGTGTCGGACGGGCTACTCGCATCAAGCTCTTTCTCAATTTACCCCTACCTTTATGCGCAGCGTTAACAAGATCATTCTCGTAGGCCACCTCGCAGCCGATCCAGATATCCACAAAGTCAAAAGCGGCGATTCGATGGTCACGTTCCCGATCGCGACACACCGCGAGACCGCGTGGGACGGCGCGAGAAAAGAGGTTACCGATTACCACCGCGTCGTCGCATGGGGCAAGCTCGGTGAAATCTGCCACAAATACCTGGCAAAGGGACAAGGCGTCTACGTCGAAGGAACACTGCTGAACCGCGCCTTCGAAAAGGACGGTACACGTCGGTACGTCACCGAAGTCAGGGCGGATGAAATCAACCTGCTCACCTATAAGAAGAAGGACGGCGTTGACAAAGTCACCCTGCACCAACCCAACCCGGAAGCTGCGTAGCGTCCGAACTCTGGAGCGAGCGCCACCCTGCAATCTCCCTCGCTCCGATCCTAAGAGAATAGTCCTATGCTGACGCCGGAGGTGCGACCGTCACGCCGTTCGTGAATCCAATAATTACGCTCGAGGGTCGGCTCGACGATCAGATCAGCAGCGGAAACCGCGGGGAGGAGATTGTCTCGGAGCGCGGGCCACTCCGCATGCCAGATCCGCTCCGCCTCCTCGGCGGAAAACCTGGACTCGCGAACATCACGGTCGACGCGTAGGAAATGCATCGTTTCCGTGTTCGCTATGAAGAACACGATCCCATCGACGAGCGCACGGATCTCAGGGCATAGCTGGGCGATGTTGCCGTCCAAGATGACAGTCGAAGAAGGGGCCACACGGATCGGCTCTCCCCAAAGACCAGTCCTAAGATATGGCCGAATGTGGATGGGCAAGCCGTCGCTCAAGAAGTCGCGCATGTCCCGCATTGCGGCCACGTACTCGTATGAGTCAAGGTCGAAGCCAGACAGCTGCAATCTTCGGCGCGTTGGCCTCTCGAACAGGTATCCATCGAGGTCTAGCACACATGCTGACTGATCGAGATCGGCGAGCGCTCGACACACCGTCGTCTTGCCCAGACCTGGAGCTCCCGCAACAGCGACAACACGCGTGATGCCGGAACGAGGACGCCTCCTCGGAGGGAGCTCGCGCACCCAGTCTCGAATCGAGCGCGTAAGCTCGTCCAAGTCAATCGAAAGAGTAGTCACGGCCGATCCGGCCATTTTAGGAGGGATCATGGCCGGAAAGAACCACTACTTTTCTGGCCGCCTTCGGCCCGGTGCGGCGATCGCCGCTTCGTTCCGAGAAGGACGCCCGAAGCGTCACTCCAGGCCTGAAAGGAAGCACGCCTGTCGAAAACCCGGATGAATCGCTTCCATTTCTCCACCACTGTACCCGCGTAGTTAAGTGAGAACGCTTGGGGGAGGCGGTCGGTGAGCGTGTCGAGCGCGAGAAGGCGCGGGAGGATACTCTTTGCGGCCGGAACTTGTCGGCTGAGCGTCCCTCCGCATCCCGAAATACAGCGATGTTCACCTGCGACGAGACAGATGCGCTGGCGCCGCGGCCAAGATGCCACGCATCGCCGCTGCCGCTACGGCTGCCGCATATGGATGCCAGAGATCACCCTTCTTGAAGTCACAGTAGTCGCAGATACCCCGCACCACGAGATAACCGCGTCCAACCTGCCATGTCGCATCGGCAATCCCCGCACCTTCCATCTCTACCGCCAGGACGCGGTACCGCTCGCTGAGCTGATCGCGATAGATGTAGTTTCTGAGCAGGCGATTTGCAGACGCAATCGGCCCCATGAACATTCGAGGTTTACCGACCTCGCGATCGGGGTCGTGCGGGTGCGTTGAACATTCCCTTCCATCACGATCGCAAAACACATCGGTGGCTTCGCTGGGACGAGCGACGCCTCTTAAATCGGCGACGCGATCGAGATGCGCAAGCCAGCTCGTGTCGCTGTGCAGCTCACGACTGGTCATGTAGGCAACAGCGTCCAACAGCTCAACACTGGGCGGTGTTGGATGGTGGTTGGGTATCTCATCCCATTGCACATCCTTAACCATGTCATATTGGATAACACCTCGGCGGTCACTAACTACGACATCGCCAAGACGAACGTGACGTTTCGGATCGGTCCCACACGGGATTCCGCCGGCTATACCAACCATAAGCACATTGCGCATGTTAGGAAATGCGTGCAGCAAGCTCGTCGCTCGGCTACTCGCCGAGTTGTTCCCAACCCCACACATGTCCACGGCAACGACATGGCGCTGCTCACCACGGCCGGGAAGTTCGCCGATCGTAAACGCACGCGTCACGTTCAGGACTTGAAGCGATAGGTCGCGAACATTGTCTAGCACTAACTCGACCGCTGCCCTTTCGACGGGAAGTGCAGTCACGACTCCGACGGTTACTTCTTCTGCTCGATACATTCTTTGCTTCCTGCGCCGAACTATCTCACCGAGTGGATTCTGAATAGCCTCGATAACGGCCTGAATGGGCAGCATCTCGCACGCTTTAAAGACCTCTCTCATGGTCGTGACTGGATCAGGCTCGATCTTGCTGGCAGCACGGCGAACTAATCGCCGGGCTGCTGCCGCTGCGCGTGAATCGGTGACGATCCGCGGCTCCGCTGCAAGCAGAAGCGGCAGTACAGTCTCGATCCTCCCTTCCGTGGCCTCCACCAGATCTCGCCAGACCATACGAAAGGCCAACCACTCGCTCGACTGCCTCAGGTCAAGCACCTGACCGGGGGTAAGCGCGCGAAAATGGCCAGCGACGCCAAGTGTCCGCAATGCCTTGAGGAGTAGTGGGGTTTGCAATGCGAGCCTATCAACCGTCGTCAACGCGACACCCAGCGTTTCTTCGGTCACCTCAGAATAGAAATCGGCCAAGCGTTGGCGCGCTCGTCGGATGATTTCGATTCTCGTCGTGATATTGCGCAGCCTCGGCTCAACGTACTCCCATATGAAGTCTGCCTCACGTCGGAAAGCGATAGCAGTGATTCGCCTGGCGATGTCACCGCGCTCTGGCAGGTCGGGATACGTCTTCGCGATGGCCTCGCCGAGCGTACCCGCCGCTGACCGGGCGATGTCGGCGGTCCACCGAGCTGCGATCGCATCACTAATCGAATCGGCCGGTCGTCGTACGATCAGGCGGAGAGACTCCAATTCGCCGGCAAGCTCACGACGCGTGACACGGTCGCGATAACACCGAAGCACGCTCTTGCGTCGCTTTTGCTCCGCATGATGACGATATGATTCGACATCCTCAGCGACGAAAAACATCACGCTGCCATCGCGAAAGAACGGCTTCAGGGCCTGCACGACCCGGCGAGTTTTCGGAGACTCAAAGTAGAAGGAGGCGGCCGCAAGCGTAATGTCCGTTAACAACGTCTTTGCCTTCAGATCATCAATAAGATCGCGTGTCGTCAGGCCGAATAGCTCCTGCGTCGGTGCATTTCCATACGACCAGAAGGAGAGGTCGTTCGAGAGCAATTCTGCTATCTGCAACTCGCGCATTGGTCGAGAAACTCGCGTGCTATGTCGGCGGCGGACGTGCTGCTAGTGTCATATATGAACACCGGAGTCTGCGAGCGAAGTGCGCGCGCAATTTGCTGAGATGCCTTAGCAAGATGAGTGACATACGAGCGCGTATACATCTGCTCGTGCAGTCGCCCACGCGCGCGTATTCGCGATAGGAGCACATCGACCGGGGCATCAATGAGCAACAGGGATTTCGGGATACCTACGACGGCTTCGGCCAACAGGTAGGTGCGAAAGAACAGTTCGTATTCGTCCGCTGTGAGCTTTCCAAGGCGGAAGAGTGCACGCGAGTACGCCAGCGTGCTGTAGATGCCCTCGTCAACAAGCGCCGGTGACCGCGTGGTAAGGATTTGCCGGACGCGCTCTTGCAGGATTCCGATTTGGAAATGAAAGAATGCTCGATCATCGCCGCGGAAAAAGGCCATATGCAGCAGGCGATTTAGCATCGAGTTCGGAATCAGAGCGAGCGTGTCTGGCGACACCAAGAACCCTGGCCGGTAGCGCTGAATCTCGTTTAGCAACGAACTCTTTCCGGCCGCGGGTGGTCCAATCACGGCGTGCCACTCAAGATCAACGGCGCGCGCGCCCTCACAGAGGCGCAACGCACGAACAGATGACTCAATCGAGAGGACCGTTCGAGAGGATGGGCGATCGGTATTTGAGAATAGCTCTTGCTGATACGAGCTGGTGAGAATGTCGGCCATGTCCGACATCACCGCGTCTTGGTCCGGAACGAGGGGCAGGGTTAAGGCTTCCTCCAGGGTGCACCACTTGAATTCGCTGTGTTCTGATTTCGAGATTGTTACGGTCGGTCGGGCTCGAAGCCTCCATACGAATACGGTGTAGTCGTAGTCAAAGCTGTCTGACCGCACAAAGTACTCGCGCACTCGTTCGAGGTTTTCACGTGATGGCAGTAATCCCGTTTCCTCCAAGACCTCACGCACGGCCGCCCTCTCTGCGTCCTCGCCATCGGCTACACGACCACCCGGGATACCCCATCGCTCGGGGTAAGAACGGTCGGCCTCACGTCGAAGCATGAGCACGGAGTCGCCGCATAGACAAACGACACCCACAGCGGAGAACCGCCGCTGAAAGTCTGCGGGCCGAGTGACGAAAAGCATCGAATCCGTGGTGCGAAAGGACCGCTACCAAGATAGGAGTGACGAGACGGGCGACTTCCCTACCCATCGCTCGGGGAGGCATCTGGAATTTTCACAGCTGTCACGTTCCCCAGACAGCCTCTGGATTGCTGTGCTGCCTAAACCTCCGTCTCGCCACGCCGTCAATCAATGCACTGAATAATTCCTAGTGCCGCGCCGCTCGCCGCCTGGGCGGAACGACCGTGATGGTCACTTGGCCTGTCCGCGTGCCGCCGACACCAATTGCTGTGAGCACGAAGGTCGTCGTCGTCGTTGGATGCACGATCAGCGTTCCAGAAAACGGCTGCACGTCGAGATCGTGATCGAGGATCACCGTGGACGCATCGAAGACCTCCCATCGGAGCGTGGAAGCCCCTCCGGGCACGACGATCAGCGGATCGGCGGAGAAGAGGATCGTGGGAGGTGGCGTAACTGTGACGGTGGCCACCGCCATGCGCGTGCCGCCTGATCCGCTCGCCGTGAGCGTGTACGTGGTCGTGCTATGCGGCCGCACGAGCAGCGACCCGCTCAGCGGTATCGCGCCGATGGCGTTATCGATGCTCGCCGAGGTCGCGTTGGAGATCGCCCAGGAGAGCGTTGCCGCATCGCCATCGCCGATGATCGCGGGCGTAGCCGAAAAAGAGATCTGCGGCGCGTTCGGCGCGCTCACGCTGATCGTCCTGGCCGCGGTTGCCGTGCCTCCCGGCCCGGTCGCGGTCAACGTGTAGGTCGTGGTGAGAGACGGCGTGACTGCAAGCGAGCCCGAGGTCGGCTGCGCGCCGATGCCGTGATCGATGGTCACGCTCGTCGCGTTCGTCGTCGACCAGCTGAGCGTGCTGGATTGCCCTGCGGTGATCGACGAGGGCGAGGCGGTAAAGGTGATAGTCGGCAGCGGCAGCACGGTCACTGTCGCCTGCCGCATGATCGTCCCGCCGCTTCCGGTTGCCGTCAGCGTGTAGGTGGTCGTGGTGGCGGGAGTCACCCCGAGCGATCCGTTCAGAGGCTGCGCGCCCAGGCCGTTATCGATGCTGACCGAGGTGGCATTGGTGGTCGTCCAGGAGAGCGTCGATGATTGCCCGCTCGGGATGCTCGGCGGCGACGCCGTGAACGTGGCCGATGGTCCCGGTTGGATGACCGTGACGGTGACCTGCTTCGTCACCGTCCCGCCAGGGCCGGTCGCTGTGAGCGTGTAAGTGGTCGTGGCAGTAGGACAGGCCTGCGCGCTGCCGTTGCCGAAGCTCGGATCGACAGTGACTTGCCCGATTCCGTTATCGATCGATGCGGTCTGCACGCTGGTTGTGACGAAGGAGAGCGTCGAGCACTGGCCGGGCGACAGGCTCGCGGGCGAGGCGGTAAAACTCGTGATCGCGGTTGGAAGCGCAGTGACCGAGATCGCATCGAAGAAGGCTGAGGCGCCCTGCGGCGCGTTGCCGAGATCGAGCGCCACCGAAGCACTACTTGCTCCGTTTGGCGCGCGGTAGTCCATCGGCGCAATGCTCGTCCAGGACGACTGCGATATGGAGTTGGTAAAAATCGCTGTGGGAAACGTGAGAATGAATCGCGCGCTCCCGCCTCCGGCTAGATGCGCGGAACCGGTGAGGCGATAGGTTGTCCCCGGCGTGACGCTGAACGATTGCTGGATGCCGCCGCCTTGCGAGCCCGTGAGCGCGGTTTGGGCCGTGACCTTCGCCGATCCGGAAGTGGCGCTGCCGGCAACATCATCATGGTCCCAGGCGGTCGAAACCGAACTGCCGTGCGCCTGCCAGCCGGCGAGATCTGCGTCGAACGAGCCGTTGCTGAGGAGGTTCTGCGCGGCCGCTGTCGCCGCGTGGCTTGCAGTGGCGAACGCGAACAGGAGCGAACAAATCGCTCGCCTCCGAGGATGCGCCTTTACCGCGCTCTGCCTCCAGCGCAGAGTGCCGCTTCCAACGCTTAACGAACTGTCGAAAATGGGGAAAAACCACAGAATAACGATTCGTGCGAAGAGGACGCCGAAATCTCCGCGCCGACGAACGGCAGCGCAGCGCCCGATCAAGTTCCTCACGCGAGAACAGCTCGAGCAGTTCTTCGTGCAGATTCCGAAGCGGAACGCCCGTGACCTCCTCCTCTTCGATCTCATGTACCGTCACGGACTTCGGCGCGGCGAGGCTGCGCTCCTGGAAGTCGCCGACGTGCAGGGGGACGAGATCTGGATCGCGCGCCTCAAAGATGGCGACGCCCATTGGCACCCACTCCATCCCCGCAGCAAACGGCTCCTGCGCGCCTACCTCGTCGTGCGCGGCGACGACCCCGCGCCTTACCTCTTCCGCGGCCGCAGGCGCGGCGTGGAGCCCCTTTCCGAAGGCGCGATCAGCTACCTGTTTCAGCTGTATGCCACGGCTGCGGAGATCCCCCCGCCGCTTCGGCACGTGCATTCACTTCGGCATTCGTGCGGGACGCATCTCGCCCGCCATGCCCTGTGGGACATCTCAGACGTGAAATGGTGGCTCGGCCACAAGGACATCAAATCAACCGAGATTTACTTCCAAGGCATGCCGGAGCGGATCGCAGAGAAGTATCGGGAACTTCTACGATCACGGCCACTTGCGCGAACCGGAGGGTTCAACTAATGAATATCCCCATAACCGTCAATTCACCTCCGCACTCATGCCTCAATCCAGGACCAAGCGCGCGTTGGTCGCTCGTCTCCTCAAGGGTCCGATCGCGATCGAGCGAGCGTTCCTCATTCACTGGTACCGCGTGTCGGTGCCGAGCGATCCTGACCCGCTTCGCTGCGTTCTCATCGCACTCGCGCCGGAGTACGACTACATTCTCGAAGACTACGACAGCGATCACGCATACGCGCACATCGATGGAGACGACATTGGGCTCACCCGACGCGAAGCGGACGCGATCGCGGCGCGTCTGCGGCGCACATTCCGGGTCGGCCGCCGTCCGTTGCATCGATCCTCACGTGCATCTCAGCGACGTCCTCTGGATCTCAGCAAGTAACTGAGGTAAGGAGGAATCCTCACACGTTGTCGGAAACGTGAGGATTCCCTGTCACACCCTTCGGGCCTATGAAGATACTGGTTCTCGCCGGAGCCATCTCCTCCTTGGTCAGCGTCGCAGCATGCGCACCGCAGGCCCAAGCACCGCAAACCCTCCCGTCCGTGGTGGAGGCGTGCAACGCAACCTGCCGCGATCTGCATGGCGACGCGGGGTTCCGGTGCATCGACCGCTGCTCAACCGCAGATCGATTCGGGCACCCTCGCAGTGCGGGCGTCACGGCAGAAGCACGCGGATGACGCGGGTCGGAATCCCGATCTTCTCGACCTCGATCTCAGGAACTGCGCGCACGCCTTCGAGCGCGAAGCGGCCAGCTTGTCGCCGGACGCGCACGAGCCGCATCGCGCCGTCTACCGTGACGAGCGCGAACGCACCCGCCCGGAGCGGTCGATCGCGCTCCACGACCACGTAATCGCCTTCGAGCAGGCCGGCGCCGGCGAGCTGCGCATCCCGAACCATGTAGAGGAACGAGGACTCGGGCCGCGGGACGGCGAGCTGCGCGATCTCGATCTCGTCGCCGTCGAGATGGCTGAGCGCCGAAGCGAAATACATGACGGAAGGGGAAGGGGCTCCAGACTAGGTGAGTCTGTACTCACCATCAAGGGTGACCACGATTCGGAGACAGGAACGACCGCTTGCATGAAGTGACGAGTGGTTGTGTTGTAAGAACCTACGACATGCGCGAACGCGATTTGTCGCAAGCAGATGCGGCGCATCTACAACTCCGTTCTCGGCGCTGCGGTTTTCTCGGCTCCGGCCCTTGACGGATTTTCATAAGTATTTCACTGTTGGCATATAAGCCTCAGCCGCCGCCGCGGCCTCCTCAATCCCCAACCCACACCTTCATGTCCTGCCGCCCGGCGCACGCCGCGAAGCTCGTGCTGTTCGCGATGCTCGCAAATCTTTTCCTCGCGGTCGCGCCCGCGCAGCTGCCCTCCGCCATCGCGGCGAAGGCGGACCCCTCCATCGGAAAGACCGGCCTCGTGCTGCCGACGCTCGGCGAGCGGCTCGGTTTGAGCGATAAGGCCCTGCCCGAGCCGACCTTCACGGCGCCGGACCCGCAGCAAGAAACCGGGCCGGAGCTGCCGGACGGCACCTACCGGCTGCCGCCGAACTACGTCGAGAACCCGGACTACCAAGCGCCGCCGGTTGCGGGCGGGCAGTCGTTCACGACGACGAAAGAGAGCGGCAGCGGCAAGAAGAACGGCGGCCCGATTCCGCTGCTCGCGGTTGGCGGTTCCATCACACGACCTGGGCGCTCGCGGACTCGCCTTTCGAGGTAACGAGCAATGTCACGGTGTCGTCTCCCGCCACACTCACCATCGAGCCCGGCGTGGTGGTGAAGTTCGACGCGGGCACAAGCCTCACCATCCTCGATGGCGCGACGATCACCGCGAACGGCACGACTGGCTCTCCCATCACTTTCACCTCGATCAAGGACGATTCGGTGGGCGGAGACCTGAATGGCGACGGCACGGCCACGAGCCCCGCGCCGGGCGATTGGGACGCGATCTACGTCGCCGGCTACAAGGACGGCTCGAACGTCGTCCATCCGGCGTTTGGCAGCTTCACGAATGTGGTCGCGCGCTACGGCCAAAAGTTCTCGGTGCGCTACTCGCGGCCGGCCATGAGCTACACGAGCGTCTCGAAGATGAGCGGCAACGGCATCTACTTCGATTCGCCCGCGAACACCACGCTCATCTGGGATCACCTGACGGTGACCGACAACGACATCGACCTGAACATGTACGCGGTCCCGTCCGCAATCACGATCACGAATTCCATCTTCCGCGGCGCGACCGGGCTCTTCGCGATCGAGGCGCAGGCGAGCAGCGCCGCGAAAATCACGAACTCGGCCATTGACCATAACGGCGGCACGTCGACCTTCTACGCGGCCGTAAAGTCGTACTCGAGCGCGATCACGCTCCAGTACGACTCGATCGCGAACAACCACCGCACGGACGGCAGCGATTGGGGCGTGGATTCGGCGGGCGCCACGGTCGCCGCGACCTCGAACTGGTGGGGCTCGACCTCGGGCCCGGAGGTGTCGGGTCAGTCCGCCACGGGCGGTGGCTCGAAGATCACGACCTCGGTCACCTACACGAGCTGGCTGGGATCAGGATTCGAGGCGGATCACAAGCGCGGCAACTTCCCGTGGGCGCTCAAAGCAGGCGTCGGCGCGGATGTGGCCTCGGGCAACTTTGTCTTTACCGAGAAAGATCTCTCCATTCCGACCATCGGCTATCCGCTCGAGGTCAACCGCACGTACAACAACCAGATCGCGGGCAGCGTCACCGGGGATTTCGGCTACGGCTGGACGTGGAATTACGGCACCAACCTGAATCTCTCGGCCGACACCAATGGCGGCGTGACCTGGGAGCAGCCGGATGGGGCCAAGAACTACTTCCACAAGAACAACGGCGACGGGTCCTACACGGGCGAGCAAGGCATCTACAGCGTGCTTTCCTACGACGCCGCCACGAGCACCTACACGCTCACGCACAAGGACCAAACCAAGTGGGTCTTCAACTCCACGGGAAAGCTCATCAAGCAAATCGACACGGACGGCAACACGACCGTGATCGCGCGCGACGGCACCGGGAAGATCCTGACCGTGACCGAGCCCACCGGCCGCGCGCTCACGGTGCTCTACAGCGGCAGCGTGATCTCAAAGATCACGGACCCGCTCGGCCGCACCTACAACTACAGCTACAGCTCCTACGGCGGCATCGGCGGGCTCACCGCAAAGGAGCCGGATGGCACCACCGTCTTCACGAGCTGCTCCTACACCTACACGGGGGCAACGGCGATGACGAGCTACACGGACTGCGACGGGAACACCATGACGCAGACCTTCGATGCCTCGACGCCGAAGCGCGTCTCGACCCAGACCTACAACGGCGCCGTGCCCGCGGTCCGCTTCACCTACGGCCCCGCGACCGACGCGCCGACCGGCCTCGTGCTCCCGCAGTACTCGACGGGCGTGTGGGACGCCTACGGGAAGGCCCACATCTACTACTACACGAAGAGCAACAAGGTCACCGAGCACTGGAGGGAGCAGAACATCATCGGAGGCACCTATTACTGGTACTACGAGGATCTCTGGAGCTTCGTCTCCTATCTCTCAACCTCCTATCGGGACATCGACGCGAAGACCACGACCTACAGCTATGACTGGCAGGCCGGGAATCTGCTCTCGAAGACCGAGCCCGGAAGCCGGACCACGAGCTACACCTACGACGCCTTCAACAATCTCACCAGCACGACCGATAACCTCTCCCGGCTCACGCAATTCTTCTACGACGCCGAGCAGCACCTGACGAAGAAAACGGACGCGCTCTCGCATGACACGGTGACCACGTACACCGCGGCGGGTCTGCCGGACACCGTGACCGACGCGCGCGGCAAGGTCACGAGTTCCACCTACGACGGCTACGGCTACCCAGCGACCGTGACGAATGCGGCCGGCGAGGTGCTCACCTTCAGCTATGACGCCGGAGGCCGGAAGCTCTGGGAAGAGACGCCGACCCACAAGCGCACGACCTACACCTACAACGGCCGCGATCAGGTGCTCACGGTCACCGATCCGCTCCTGCACGTGACCACCACGGTCTACGACACGAGCGGCCGGAAAACCAGCGTGACCGACGCGGCGGGGCACGCTACGACCTTCAGCTATAACCGGAACGTGCTCTGGAAGACCACGGACGCGAAGAGCGGCGTGGTCGAGTACACGCTGGACAATCAAGGCAATGTCGCGACCGTGAAGGACGCGCTCGGGCATATCACCACCTTCACTTGGGACCAGTTCGGCCGGAAGCTCACCGAGAAAGATGCGAACAACAAGACCTTCGCTTACGAGTACACCTACAGCGGCCGGATCTCGAAGGTGACCGACGCCGCGAATCAGGCCACCACCTACACCTACACCACCGCGAACGATCTCGGCACGATCAGCTACCCCGATAGCCGCTCGGTCGTGAACACCTATGACGGGGTCGGGAACCGCCTCACCATGGTCGATTGGGTCGGCACGCACTCGGCCGTCTACGATGCCCTGAACCGCCCGACCTCGGCGACCGATGGCTCGGGGAACACCATCGGCTACACCTACGATGCAGCCGGCAATCTCGAAACCATCACCTATCCGGGCGCGAAGACCGTCACCTACACCTACGACGATGCGAACCGCATGGCCACGGTCACGGATTGGGATGGCCGGGTCACCACCTACAGCATCGATGCGGCCGGCCGCATCGGGAGCTTCACGCTGCCGAACGGCGTGGTCACGACCTACGGCTACGACGATGCCTCGCGCATGTCGCATGTCGACCACACCAAGAGCGCGACCACGATCGCGGCGCGCGATTACACCTTCGACAATCTCGGAAACCGCCTGACCAAGGTCAGCGCCGCCGGGACCGAGAGCGAGACCTACGATGAGCTCTCCCGCATCACGGGCGTGACTTACGCGGACGGCACGCAGTCGAGCTATGCCTATGATGCGACCGGGAACCGCACTGGCCAGACGATCGCGGGCCTCTCCACGAGCTACACCTATGACAGCGCGGACCAGCTGCTCTCGGCGGGCGACGGCCTGCGGACCTACGACGCGAATGGCCAGCTCACGAAAATCGGCGCGCACCGCGGCTTCACGTGGGACCCGCGCGGGAAGCTCGTCGGCATCACCGACAGCCCGACCAACATCGCGCCGACCGCGAATGCGGGCAGTAACCAGTCCGTGTGGGTAAACCGGCTCACGACCCTCGACGGCAGCGCGTCCGCTGATCCCGAGGGCGAGCCGCTCTCCTACACCTGGACCGAGGACGGGACGAACCCCGCGACCGGGCTCCTCATGGGCATCCATGCGCCGAAACCCGGCTTCACGCCCAGCATCGCGGGCACGTACGGCTTCCATCTCACCGTGTCGGACGGCGTGAACACGAGCACGGCCGCCGCGGTCACGATCACGGTGCAGAGCGGGGTGCAGCCGAACCAGACGCTCACCTCGACCGCGACCGGCGCGGCCTCGGGCTTCGTCTACTCGAATGTCGGCACGATGTTCAACAACGATCTCAAGGCCGGCAAGAACGTCACGACCCTCTATCAAGGGATCGCGCAGTTCGTGCTCCCTGCGGTGCCCGCGGGCATGTATCTCTCTTCCGCCGCGCTGGATCTCATGGGCAAGAGCTCGACCGGATCGACCTCGGGCGATGCGTGGAGCGTGCGGCTCCTTCCGACCTCACTTGATGCCGGATGGGCCTCGACCACCTGGGCGCTCATCTCCGGCGCGACGCCGGATTCCACGCTCACGCCCGTGCTCACGGGTACGGGCCAGGTCGTCGCGAATGTCGCGAACCATTGGAACTTCGCCTCCGGCGATCTCGCGGTGCTCGCAAGCCGCCTCGCGGGCTCGGGCAAGCTCTCGATCCGCACGGACGGCAACAACTTCAGCTCGACCTCCTATGTGAACTGGTACGGCGGCAACGCCACGACGGCCTCCAACCGGCCGAAGGTCACGCTGGTCTTCAGCCCGAACCCGGAATACGACCACGTGCCTTTCGCGCGCGCCGGCCTGGATCAGCAGGTCGCGCCGAACACGCTCACGACCCTCCACGGCGAGGATTCCTACGACTACGAGGGCGCCGTGACCTACGCCTGGAGCCAGACAGGCGGTCCCACGGTCACGCTCAGCTCGAGCACGGTCGCCTCGCCGACCTTCACCCCGACTGCCGAAGGCACCTACCGCTTCTCGCTCGTCGTGACCGACAGCGCGACGCAGGCCAGCACCGCCGACGAGGTCGTGGTCACGGTCAGCAGCTCCTCGCCGCCGCATGCGACCTCCTACGCCTACGATGGCGACGGAGATCGCATCTCGCAGACCAATGACGGCGTGACCACGTCCTACGTGGTGAACTCGGTGCCGACGCTCGCGGCGGTCCTCATGGAGACCACCGGGAGCGCGACCATCTACTACATCTACGGCCAAGACCTGCTCTACAGCCTCAAAGCCGATGGTCCGCACTACCACCACGCGGACAGCCTCGGGAGCACGATCGCGGTCACCGACAGCACGGGCGCGGTCGAGCAGACCATGGATTACGACATCTTCGGCGCGATGAGAACCAGCACGGGGACGAACGGCACGACCTACACGTTCACCGGAGACGAGAACGATGCTTCGGGGTTGGTCTATCTGCGCGCGCGCTTCTATGACCCGGCGCAAGGCCGGTTTATCAGCCGCGACCCGTATCCGATGAACATCTCGGATACGCAAACGATCGCCCGCTATATCTATGTCAAGAACAATCCGACCAATTACGTTGATCCAAGCGGCGAGAACTTCCTGCAACCGTTCTACACCGTCTATCAGCTGGCGCACCGCGTATTTGGTCAGACATGGGATCCACTTTCAGACAAGCGAATCCGTACTCTTGATCGCCGTATTCGGCTGCGGGCCACGCTACTGGTAAACGCCACCCAATACGAGACCGGCCGCAGGATGCGGGTCACACAAGCTACGCGCTCTATTGCCGAGCAGGATGCCATCTATGCGCAAGGCCGTACCACCCCCGGCGCCATCGTGACACGTGCGCGCGGCGGCCAGAGCTATCACAATTTTGGCCTCGCACTAGATCTCGGCGAAATTCGCAACAATGCGCTCGTGGACGACTCGTCGAACGAATATTGGTCCCCGGTCGTCCAGATCGGGCAAGTCCTCGGCTTTGAATGGGGTGGTACGTGGCCAGGAGCTGCGCGTGACACGGCACACTTCCAGATTACATTTGGCCAATCGTTCCAGGATTTGCAGAAGGCAATGATTTATCGGTAACTTAACGCCAACACTACCCCTTGCAGCACATGCGTGCATTCTCCGCCTTGATCCTCATCTCTACCCTTGCCAGCTGTACCGTTCAGAGTGACCGGGTCTCGCTTTCAGCGATGCCGACCGGTGCAGGTCAATCGTCCATCACGGCTCCACCTGACGAAGTCGATCGGATGATCGAGGCTATCGACGCGAGCATTCCGCACCTGCGCTTGGAGCGCAAGACGGTCAAAGGTCTGGCCTTGCAGCCGGCACAGTTTGAAGGGTATTTCGATGGCGCGGTTCTCAAGCGCCTGGACGTCCGATTCATTGCACCGGGCGGAACGCGAACCACCCGATACTACTTCGATTCCAAAGGCCAAATGATCCACGTCCTTACGGGTACATCGGGCGGCAACCTAATAACGAGTCACGAGTTCGACGTCGTGGATAAGCATGCGACGGGGGTAGATGCAGAGGACGTCCAGACATTATGGCTGATCGAAGATGGTGAGTACTATGCGACTCTGATGGGCCGGCCAGGAGCGACAATTACGGCGACGCCGATTAACCGTGAGTGATTTGCTTCACACATCGCGCAGCGTCGTGTCGAGCACGCCACCGTGTGACTCGATAACCTGACCCCGCCCCATGCCCGAGAGACAATCACGCTCGCCATTCCCCGATCCGTGCCAAGTCCGGCAGTGAAATCTCTTCTCTCCAGAACCTCGCCACTCGCTCCAACGCTCTTACTCTCGTTCATAAGCGGCTGCGCCCTTCTCTCGCGCGAACCGGCACTCGTCACCGTAACGAACAAATCGAACGAAGCTGTCCAGATGCTTGCAATAGACGTCGGAAACGAGCATCTGGAAGGAAAGAACATTGCCCCCGGAACGGCACTGGAGCTTCACTACACGATTGGCCCCGAGGCCGACTATCAAGTCAAGATTGTCTTTGCCTCGGGGCGAGTTCTGGAAGAACGCGTTGGGTACGTAGATGCCGGGTACACTTCACACGACTACCTCGTTGTGTATTCAGACAGGATTGCCGACGAGACCGGCCCGGGCGGAATGCCCGCGAGCGCGCGATAACTCGACTTTGCGGGTGCCCTCTCAGACGTTACTGACTTCTAAGCTTAGTAAATGCTCGGGCCGGATCTCGACACGCTCGTGGGTGAGCTCCTCCGGTTCGCGAAGCGAGAACTGAAGGCCTCTGGAGAGTTCGCCCCTTCGCCGCAACCGCGGGTGACGCGCGAAGCTACGTCTCTAGCTGCGTCTAGCGAGGCTAGCTGCCCGGAAGCTCCGTGTCCGACAGCACGGCCGTGACGTAGGGCCCGAGGCCTGCCTCTTCCAGCATAGGGTGAATCCAGATCGTCGACAGCGCGCGGCCGCCGCCCATCCCGCCGGGCACGCCGTTTCCTCGCTCGATCCGCTCGAAGTAGACCCGGGCGCCCTCGGGCTGATCGGGCCAGGCGCGTCCATCGATCTCTCGGAGCAGGCGCTCGAGATCGTCGGACGTGCAGCGGACCAGCGCGACCGGGGCGGTCAGATAGACTTGTCCGCCCCAATCGCCTGCGAAGACAACATAGCTGTCGCTGTGCTGCCGCGCTTCCTCGAGAGTATGAAACGCGACGTAGGGCACGCCGACACTTGCGTGGAGAAACTTCGCGACGCCCCGTTCGTGGGGCTGGATCGGTTCCTCGGATACCTGGACTTGCAGCACATAGCGAGCGATTAGCCGGCGGAGCCATTGAGGGAGTGCCATCATGCGCCGTTCAGTTCGGGATGGTAGTCGCGCATCAACTCCTCTCCGATCGGAGAAGCCAGGGGAACGAGCCTGCGCTGCCCGCAGACGGCGCATGCGCGCGGCCGATATGCATAGGTCGCGAAGACGACAGCGAAGAGCGCGAACGTGAGCCAGATACTCTGGTGCCCAAGCGGGCCAAGCAACGCCGCGCCAAGACTGAAGCTCAGAGCCAGCATGGCGCTCAGGCTAAAATCGGGCACGCTGGGCACCAGTGATGCGCATGCCCCACAGATGGAACGCTCGCCGCGTTTCCGCAGATGCCGCGCCTGTACCAGTTGCCCGGCAAGCGTCATGAGAACAACTGCGCAAAGAGCCGCGAGGATATAGGCAGCGAGAGAATCGTCAGGCATTGTGAGGAGTGAGAAGGGTGCGGCAGCAGCTTATGCCTCGGCCCACGAGCTGGCCAGCCCCGCCGACGTTGGTTAGCGCCATGCCGCGCCCCCGGTCTCGAACTGCCGCGTGTAATCGGCGGAGGCGAGCCATCGAGCCTCTCCGGTGCATCCTCGATGCGCACGACTGGCTCTGAGGCTCCCTGCGGCCTACACTGACACTGTCTCGCCATTCACCAATAACTCTCAATTCACCAGATGAAAGCCCACGCTACCAAACATGCCCATATTGAGGACAATGATCGGGAATCTCCTGGTGCTCGACCGACTGGCGATATTCGCGGCGTACGGCTCAGCAAGAGCGGGAAGCGGGCTCTCGCGAAGCTTCCGCCGCGAGCCAGGAGTGTGGAAGGCGACAAGGAAGCCATGCCCGATGCCGCGGTCCTCACGAGGCGAGAATTCACGGCCACGACCTTTGAAGACTTCCTCTCCTTAGCGCTCCTCGAGAGGAGCCGGAGCCATCATGGTCCAAAGTATCGCCTCACAACGATTGGGCAAGCATGGCGCGCAGATGGATTCCCGGATCTCCCTCTGGGAACCGAGGCCTTTGAAGCACCTCTTTCTCAGATACTGACCAGCGTGAGGTCGCACTTTGGCGCATTCCCCGTACTCCGATGGCGAGAAACCGTCCTCATTGCTGGCTCGTGGCTGGCACGCCACGGCATGCCCCTCTTCACGAGGGATGATGTGGCGGAGACTGCGAGGAGAGCGGGGTATGAAGTCTTCTATGGCGACAGCTACGGTGAGCTGTCCCTGAACCATCGGGCCGGGTATCTGGAACGCGTGAGTACAGGTCTCTACGCCATTACTGAAAACGGGTTGATGTATGTCGAAAGCCTGAAGCGCGCGCAGCAGCGAAAACCCGGGAACCTTCATCATCCCGAATCCGCAAAAACGGTGCGAGAACGGGATGTTCCTTAAGGCGTTCGCCAAGATCTAGCGGACCGGACGATGGAGGTCTCGATGCTGCCGCAACGGCAATGCGCGGGAGGATGCGCCGCCTGCGCTAAGGCGTTTCGAGCGGCTGATTCACCGGAAGCCACCGAAACTCGAACGGTCTGAGCCAGTAATAGTTGAAGATCACGTGGAACTCTTGGTCGATTCCCTTGATTAAGACGATGTACTTCTTGAGCAGATCTTCGGCGTAATCGAGGAACGCGTCGATGTCGTTCATCGACGGCAACACGGTCGGCGGCATCTCGTCCAGATGCGCGATCAACTTGTTTGCGTACACAACGACTGGCTCACCGAGGGTATCAAGCCATGCGATCTCGCATGCCAACTGATGCCGCGAAGGCGCCTTCGCTCCCACATCCACGAGCTTGTCGTACCACCCGTTCATCATTCGGGTCGAAAGCTGTTCCCACGCCTCCTTTGGCATCCCGGGCGGTCCTTTCATGCTCGGCTTCAAGAGCGAGAAGTAGTGCTTCCGAGACACGATCGAAGGATTGCCGCTGATGCGGCGCAACAGGTTCTTCAGAGAGATCGTCTTCGGCCGAGGATCACGTAGACGCCGGACACCCATCGCCATTCGCTCGACATAGTTGTTATTCATCCAGAGATAGAAATGGCTCGGGTTCGCCTTGAGATTCGGATTCTTCTCGATCATGTCAAAGACCGTCTCGTAAATGAACTGATCGCCGCGCATCCTCTGAACGGTGTCGGTCAGCTCATCAATCCATTTCGTCAGGAGGGCTATCGAAACACCGCTCACATCCATGACATACCTCACCAAGCGCCATTTGCATGACGTCGCGATCTTGAGAAGGGCTTCCTGCCCATCGTCTCAGCTCGCATGGCGAAGAGCAAGCGCGGGAGACCGTGCCGCCGCGCTCACATTGCAGGAGTCGAATCGCTGTGGCAGTGTGTCAACGTGCCTTGATGCCAATCGAGCTTTCTGACCGACCTGCTGACTCGCAGGTGGTCGAGAACGCGTGACTGAACAGGAGAAATCGCTTCAGCTGGCCGGAATCGCACGATGATGTTCCGACCAACCGGATGGGGTGCAGGAGGTCGCAGGTTCGAATCCTGTCACCCCGAGAAATACCGCATCCGTAAGCGACGAGACACTGGTCAGCACGCGCGACCAGTGTCTTCGTTTGACCGCCTGCGCGAATTTCAAAGGAAGGTCATCAGCGGAAAGCATCGAAACGGCATCGGGGCGCGATCAATCCCTAACTCCACGTCCCATGTCCCACCCCACCCGACGAGCGCCTGCAGCCGACGAGCTCGCGCGCCTGCCTGACGATTCGCAGGCGCGCAGCGAGAGCCCTCGTGAGACCGCATACGCCTCGCTCGACCGCCTCGATCTTCGTTTCGACGAGTTCCTCGAATTCGCCCGTACCGGCCTCGGACATTCAGACGCGAGCCGGCGCTGGTACAAGCACTCGTACCAGAACTTCCGGAAGTTTCTCGCGGCGCGGGCAGGATTCGGCGGCGACATTCGCCCGCACCTCTTTCTCATCGAAGAATGGGTCCGTTGGAACCGCGAGCTAAAGCGAACGCCGGTGACGCTGCTGAACTACTACCGAGGACTTCAGGCGTTCTTCCGCGATCTCGAAGAGCGGGACAGCATCCCATCCCCGTTCCGCGGCGCACGCGCACCGGCAGCCCAAAAGCGCGTGCCGAAGGCACGCACCGCGGACGAATGCCGACGGATCGTCGACGCCGCTCGAAACATCCCATGGCCTACTGATTTCCACCGGGCACGGGCCGTCGCGATGCTGGGCTGCATGATGTTCGCGGGACTTCGGAAGGGAGAAGTCATGCGGGTGCAGTTCCACCACGTTGATATCGGTGAAGGAACGATCTTCATCGAGCGAGGAAAGGGGCGCTTCGGCGGCAAGGATCGCGTCGCCTACATGCCCCCCGAACTCGCATATATCCTCCGCGACTACCAGCGCGAGCGGTCACGCCGTCGGCTCGAAGCGCCGGAGTTCTTCTGCGGACTGAGAAACCTCGGCGTCTCAGAAGCTACGCTGCGGAGGACCGTCGCGCGGGTCCGTCGCGCCAGCGGAGTGCCATTCTCGATGCACAGCCTGCGGCATAGCTTTGTCACCATGCTGCTCAAGAGCGGAGTTCCGATCCACGTCGCGAGCGAGCTAGCAGGCCACAACAGCATCGCCACCACTGCCGGATATCTGCGCGTCTTCGACGACGACAAGCGTGCCGGCGCTCGACGGCTGAAGCTCTTTTCCTCGCGATGAGAGTCCAGGCCGGCGGCGGGGTCGACCGCCGCCGGCTTTTCAGAATTCGAGCTGAAGCCGTGCAGCTTCGGACGAGCACTCTCCTTCGAACACGTGCGAGTACCGCTGCAGCATTGCGAGCGAGGCGTGACCGAGGAGCTCCTGCGCGACTCGGTCAGGGACACCGCTCTGCCGAAGCAAGGTCGCGTACGTGTGCCGCAGCATGTGCGGCGTCAAGTGCATGTTCAGCTCGCGAGAAAGGAACGACAGCACGCGCCGGATCGTCACCTCGCCGATCCGACGATTTCCCCGTACGGAAGAGATGTATTCGGGATGCGATTTCTTGGCGGACCGGCGCGCGGCTTCGTACAGCCGCAGCAGTGCGACGAGCTGAGGTGTCATGTAAGCCGTGCGATCCTTCCCTCCGTTCTTGCCTTTTCCGCGGAGGATGCGAATCGTGCCGGCCTCGATGTCAACATCGGCGACCGTCAGCCTCAGGACCTCGCTCTTGCGGAGCCCGGCCAGAAGCATCAGGCCGACGAGCGCGAGATTCCGATGACGCTCGAATGGCGATGACCACTGGACGTTTGCCAGGAAGTGCATCACCTGCTCGGCTGCCGCCTTGGTGATCGCCTTCGGCAGCGGCGGCGCCGCTCTCGGCGGCACGAGCTGCGCGACTGGATTGAACATCCCTTCGCTTTCCTCGATGCGGCGGAAGAGGCTCTCAAGCCCCCGCCAGTAGGTGCGGATACTCGTGACCGAGACGCCGCGGCCGCGGAGCCATGCAACCCATTCCTCAACGAGGCGGACCTGCTCGACTGCGTTTCCGCCGACGAACGCGCGCTCCCGCTGATGGTCTTCACGCAAGAACGCCCGAAAGGAACGGTAAGCATCGCGCATCCATCGAATCGTGGTCGGGCGCAAACCATCGATCTCCGAACCGCGCCTGTATACGCGCTGCGCCGCTTCATCGGCATGCGTCAAGTCGCGAAACTGAAGCGGAAGCGGCGTGAGGTTGTAGCGGCGAGAGCGGAGCCGCAGACCGTTTTCATCGCCATGCCGCCACCCCTGAAGATCACGCATTGAGCTGCGGCGCATGTTCATGCTTCGACGATCCCAGCTGCGCGCGCGCGGCGCGCGCTTCGTTCTGCGATCGCTGCTTGCATCGCGCTTTGCACCGAGACCTCGGGCTCCTCAACTGCCGTGAGCCCCTTTTGACGCGCCATCTGGTTGTTGATTGCGCTCCGGAGTTTCGCGGGCGTGAACGGCAGATCGAGCGGCGGCAGGACGCGGATGCGCCGCGCCTTATACGAGCGGTCTTTCGCGTACCAATAGCAGGCTCCGATCGGCAGGCTCGCCAGCTCGCGCGTCCGCCACGCGATCTCCTCCGCGGGCGTAAGGAGCGGATCAACGATCGCATCGTTCGGGCGGGTCTGTTCGCGCCGCACGCTGCCGAGCGGCTCAAGAATGTCGGGGGCCAGCATGCGCGCTTCCGAGAAGGGCAACCGGAAGAAGAATTGCCGACTCGTGTTGCCGAGGAGGTGCGGGCGCGTTCGAGGCGGAAAAAGCGAGAGTCCCTGTGCCGCGAGCGTGACGAAAACCTTGTACTTGCGCGCGGCGACGAGGAAGTCTTCAAGCCCGCTCTCGGCTCCCGCGAGCACGTGCGCCTCGTCCAACAGAAGCGCATATGGCGTGCGCTTCTCCGGCGCAACATCCTCGCGCCGGAGCGCCGCCATTTGAAGAACGTTCACAAGCAAGCGGCCGACGACTTCCGCAGTCGGGCCCAGGTAGCCCTTCGCAAGATTCACGATGACGGTATCGCCGCGCGCGATCGCTGCGAAGAGGTCCACGTCGGATCTCGGCGAACCAAGGAAACGTTGAACGGCGACGGAACCAAGGAACGGTTCGAGCTTGTTGAGAACCGCTGAAACATACATCTCCTCCTGCTTGCCGTAGCGCGTGAGGAAGTAGGCGCGCGTCTTTTCTGATGCTGTCGCAAGGGTCGTCTGCCGAACCGCAGGGATGAGAAAGAAGGAAGGCAAATCGGCAAGATTCATCGGCGCGGCGCTCTCGATGCACGCCCGAAGACCATGCGAAAGAAGTTCGGTCGTTTTCACTCCATAGGCCCAGCTCTGCGCTTCCTCGTCGGCATAGAGCCGCTTCAGGACGCCCACAAGCATCTCGACTTGGCGCCCCGCATCGACGCCCGGAATCGGCAGCAGCGGGTTCCATCCAGGCAGCAGGTCCGGCTTCGTGAAGTCGATCAGCACCAGGCGCTCCGGTTTCTGGACGAGCGACCAGGCGGCGACGCGCGTGAAGAGATCGCCGTGCAAGTCGATCAGCGCGAAGGGCCGCTGCTCGCGCAGATGCGCGACGGCCATCGCTTCCAGCAGGCTCGATTTGCCGGTCCCTGTCGCACCGAGGACCAGCGTGTGGCGCTGGAAATCTGCGGGCGCGAAGTGGACGGCGATCTGCTCGCCCTCCGGCACATCGTAGGTGCCGAAGGCGATCCCAGTGCGCTCCCGATGCGCTTGCACGAAGGGATCGCGCGCCCAGAAGCGCGCCCACCCTTGGCGTGCCCGCGACGCCGCCGTGTTGAAGGCGATGTTCATCGTATCGGGGACAGTTGCGATCCGGCGAAGCACGAGGGTCACCGCGCCGCCGAAGAGCAGCGCCGCCGCGATGATGGTGGAGACAACGAGGAGCGTCATGAACGTGGAGGAAGGAAGCGAAGTGTGAGCAGGAGTGCGAGCGCGACAAGCACGAGCGCGAGGAGCAGGACGCCGATCTGCCCGAGCCACCAGCGCAGCAGCGGCACCGCCCGGAAGCGCAGGCGAATGCGTGCGAGACGAGTCGGCGGCGAGGGATCGGAAAGCACGAGCATGAGCCGGTCGCGGGGATCAGGTTTCAGGAGCGCTGCGCGCCGGAGCCGCGCGACATGCACGCGCGCGTGCCAGCGGCCGCGCAGGCGCGCCATCGCGACAAGACGATCAATCGCGATCGCGTTGCTGCCGTGCTCCGACCAGTGGAAGAAGAGATACACGGTGAAGGTCGTTCGCCCGATCCGCGGCAGCACTTGCACGAACCAGTGGCTCGGGAGATCGACGCGGACGCGCGGCGCGAACGGGTGCGCGTCAACGTCTTGCTCCGCAATTTCGACGATGACCGTATCCACGCCCCAGAAATCCTCGACGTGGTAGACGACAAGCCGTTCGCGCGTCAGCCGATCAAGCCACCGGATGACGCGCCGATTCGAGACACGGAGCATCCACGCGAGGTCATGGACCTTCAGCGCGAGAAGCCCGGTGCGCTGCCGAAGCGCGCGCACCACGAGGAGCAGGAGCGCTTCATCGCGGCCGATGCGCTCGACGACGGCGAAGAAGGCAGTGAGATCGACGGCCACCATCGAAAGGCCTTCCGGCGGCTCGGCGCGCGGCGTGAGGAAGCGGAGTCGCGTTTCGTTCTGCAAGGCATGGTCAGGCCGCATGCGGGATCGGTGAACCGACAGGGACGGAATCCAGTGCGACACAGCGCATGGTGGAGAGCGCGATACGCCGGACATAGGCGTCCGTGAGCGCCCCGGGCGCGACCGCACTCGACACGATAGTGGGCCGCGTGAGGTCGGCTCGACCCCGGATGATCTCTCGCACTTCATCGCAGGCGAAGTCGATCCGCTCGATCAGCGCGAGCGGCGCTGCCAGTGCCGCTCGCATGGTCGCCGCATCCGGCTTCTGGTCGCCGCGGAGCACGCACAGACGGACCCTCGTGTGCTCAAAGGCGCGTCGCAGCGATTGCATTGCGGCCAGCAGCTCCTGGGTCTTGGTTCCGACAACCATCAGGCCACGTCCCGCTTGCACGCTCTCTTCGGCAAAGCGCTCGATGTACGTCCGCACGATCCGTTCGGCTGGAACAGGAAACGCGCTGAGATCCAACCCCAGCGCGCCATCCGCATCTTCGCGGCATTCGACATACAGGTAATGCCAGATGAGATCGCGCGTGAGCTTCTGCTCGCCGAACCGCTGTGCAATGCGCGCGAGCGTGCGCGCCGTAAGCGCGCGGCGTCCCGCGCGGTAGTGGATGATCGCGGTTTCGTCGAGGCGCAGTTCGCGCGCGAGATCGGCGGTCGTCCAACCCCATGCCTTCGTCAGCGCGAGCAGTTCCGTAATGAGGCGAGGCGATCGGCGGGGCACGAGAGAAGAGGAAGAGACAAGCACTATTCTCATCGACCGAGCGCAGGGCCGAGAGGCGCTCGTGCATGCTTCTGACGACGCGTCAGGTAAGCAACGCGTTCAGATGGCGTGCATGGATGCATTGAACTGACAGCACGTCAGGACGCGTTGGTTGCGAGACGGTGATGGCGCTGAATGTTTGGGGTTTTGATAAGCCTAGCAATCGCAACCCGACAGGTCCACTGCGTCCACGCACATCGACGCATGCGTGCATCGTTCGCATTTGAAAGCCATCTCTTCCGAGCGGACGCTGTCGAAAAGAATTACGACACAACGGTCTGTCACCGCGTCAAGCGGCCCCCCGAATGTGCCTCACCGCAGCGCCGGAGCTTCCTGACGCGCTGTCACCAGCCTACGCTGTGGTGCTGACGGAGCATGAGGTGTCGTCTACGGTCCTGGCATGACTCCTCTTCCCAAGCCGGACCTGATCTCCGGCGAGATGCCGCCCGCAAACCGAGCGGCGCGCGGCCAGCGTGTTCCAAGGCAACCGCACGAGCCAGAAGGCGCGGGAAGGAGTATTAATCGCACCGGCAGAAGAGACGAGCAGCCGCATGCGGACGCGATGCCGTCAGGCACGATGCGCCCCCTGGATCGTGCCGGGGAACGTTCCCTCTCCGATGCGGCAATTCCTGGCGCAGCGCTTGAGCTGCTCGACCGTCTTCCGCCGCTGCCCGGCCTGACCGCGCGTGAATCGGCGCTCATCTACCTGGCCGTCCTTTTCCGCATCGCCGGATACGATCAACTTCGCGAACTGCTCTTCAAGGGGCAGAACACCGCAGCTGTCCGCAAATGTGCTCGCGTCTTAGAGGAACGCGGTTGGCTCCAGCGATGGAATGCGAGCATCTCGAAGGTCGGCCGCATCGGACATGTGCATCCCACCGCACGTGCTCTTAGCAGCGCCCTCGATGCGATCGAAGGCTCTATCGCGACCGAGCCCTGGGCCCGCGCGGTCGCGCTCATGCTTCCGGCATCAGGAAGGCGCGCGCTGATGCTGGTCCGACCTGTCCCAAAGTGGTTTGCGCACCAGCGTGAGATCAACCATCTGATCACGCGTGCCATCTGCGCGACGGGATCGCGCACCGTTTGGGCCTCGAGCTGGGAATGCCCATTCCCGGAGCGGGTGGGCATGTTCGACATGCCGCAGCCCGATTACGTCTTGATCCAAAGCGGCGCGGACGGTCCGCACCTGATCTTCGGTGAGCACGATCGCGGCACCGAGCCGATCGAGCGTTTCGTCGAGCGCAAGGTCGCTCTTTACAGCGGCCTTGCGGCTTTCCCCGATGCATGTGCCGAGATGTTCGGCATGGCGCGCTTCGCCGTGCAGGTCAGCGTCCTCGATTCTCGCCGACGGGCGCCGATCGCGCGGCTCACGGAACTGCTCGATGCAACGCGCACGTTCGGCGCGCCGCCGATCTTCCGATTCACGCTGGCCGGCTGGCAGCACGCCTACGCCCGCGAGCCGATTTGGTTCACTGCCGAGAATCCGCCTCGGCGCGGCTCCGCGCGCTGGCAGGATCATGCCGGGCTTTGCGGACCCTCCTGAGTCGCGGTGTCGGCTTCGAGCCAGAGCAGCGCGCCGGCAGGCCCCTTCAACGTTGCGCGTGCAGCATCGAGAACGGCCGGAGTAAGACGGCGCTCCCTGAACAGCCGTGCGAAGTGCCCGTATGAGCCGGTCGGGTGCGGGACGCCGATGACGGTTCGCTCGGTGTGGAGGTACGCGAGCGCCTTGAATGCTTCGCCGCCGACCGCGACGAGAGGCCAGTGCGATGGAGCAGCGGCGAGCTCACGTTTGAGATACATCCCGGTGCAACGCCGCATCGTGCCGAGCGGCGGTAAGCCGGATCGGTCCGGAAGGTTCTCGCACTTCGCAAGCTCGGTCCACAGGATCGGGCCAGTGAGCCCGAGCTGCGTGACGAAGGCTCGCAGGGACGTGTAGTAGCGATGCGTGAACCCCACGACCTTGAACCACTCGACGACTGATGCGTAACTCGCGCGCGCGTCACGATAGAACGAGCGCTCGCGCTGCGAGGCCCGGCCAGGATTGATTCCGATGACAACACAGCCGTCGCCCTCACGGCCGGCTGTTTCGAGCACGAGGCACCTCGGCAGCGACCCGATCTCCTGATCATGGTGGATGCCTTCGCATGCCTCCCCGCAGGCGACGAGCTGCGCCCCGATCGCCGCGATCGCCGCAGCGAGAACATCAGTGGTTCGAGAGTTCGAGTCGGGCATCTGTCACACACGTCATGAGCGAATTGTCTCCCAGGAGAGCGGTATCCCTCTGCTGACACGCCGTCAGGCAAGGCATCGCGATTCCCGCAAGCAGATCGCACCCGGCCCTGACGGGGCGCGCCGCGCGCACCTCCCTGCATTCGTTGCCGGCGTCAATCGCGAAAGAATGATCTTCCTCGGCGCGTGCCGCAGCACATTCATAACCTGGTAAATCCAAACAAAAAAATCGTGCATTCGCGGCGCGCGGTCACCACGTGACCGCCGCTGCGGAGCACATCGTCGTTCCTCCCCGTGTCGGCGTTCCCGTGCGGACTGCGCGCTCTGCGGCACCACGCGCGTTCGGCCTCACGATCATCCGTGACACTTCATCGCTGCGCCTGCGCCTAACGCGCTTCCCGCGCTCCTGCAGGCCAGCGCTGTCACGCGCTGCATCGATCGCGGCCGGCGTGATTCCGGTCCTGCGCCGTCCGCCCGGGGGCGCTGACGCGCCCATGAGGAGGAGATATCAACATGCACATCATCACTATTTCCAAGCGGCCCTTCACCGTGATCAACGGGAAGGACTTCGCCGTCTACCGGTGGCATGAGCCCGAGCGCCACGGCCCGGTGTTCCTGCAAGTGGCAGGGCGCACCGGCCTCGCGCGCGAAGACTTGCCGACTGATGACTGGATCGTTGTTCCCGGCCGAGCCGGTTCGCATCGGATCGCGACCGCGTGGCGCAAGCCGTGGTTCGACTATCGCTCCGACGCTACCCGGAAGCTCGCGTTCCTCGGCGCGTCCACGGAAGGCTCGCTCTACATCGCGCTTCGCTACATCGCGCGCCGGTTCGGCATCCCGATTGAGGAGACGACGATCGCCGGCCGCTGCAGCTCGCTGTTAGGCGACGAAACGCTGCCGTATTACCTCCAGCGGAGCGCGGATCGCGGGATCGCGGCGGCCGATCTGATCACCCTCGACTTGCCGTCGTCGTTCGACGTTGAAGATGCAGGGAGTCTTCTCGGCAGCACGTAGCTGCAGTCCGTCCACGGCCTCAACCAAGTTCCGTCACACACAAAAACGAAAGGAGATTCTCGTGACCGCACTCGATGCGTCACCCGGCGTGAGCTATGCCGGGAGAGACGCCAACCATGCCCTCAGCTTTCGGCAATTCAACGCTTCCAAACACGCGCAATACTTCACCCCGCTCTGGCTCTCCGACCTGCTCTTTCAAGAACTGCAACCGCTCATTCCGTCAGGAGAAGCAGCCCAGATCTCCGTGCTCGATCCCACGTGCGGGTCGGCGCGGCTGCTCGCGCCGTGGAAGCAGGCAGGCGCCCAGGTGCTCGGCATCGAGCTCGACGCGACCGCTGCCGAACATGCCCGCTACGCGATCGGGCCGCAAAACGTTCGCAGCGGCGATGTCCTCGAGTACCGCCATCTCCTGAAGGATTTTTCGCTCGTCCTCACCAACCCGCCCTACGGGATTTGGTGGACGCCTCCTGATCCCGGCGAGCTGTGGACGTGCGAAACCTCGGGCGGCTTGCTCGAAAGCCAATCCGCGACGCTCGATATCTGCACACGCGCGACCGCGTGGGGCGGTCTCCTCGTCGCGATCATTCCGACGTCAAGCTTCACGAACGCGAAAGACACGGCACTTCGCGAGACGCTCTACCGCAACTACGAAGGCCTCCTGCAGGCGACGCTGCCGAACCTCTTCGACGAGGAGTACGGCATTCACGTCGAAGTGGATCTCGTGATTGCGCGACGAGCCGCTCGCGCAGCCTACCAGCGCTGGCAGCCGCACGCCGTGACCATCGGTTCCGACGCCCCCGAAGAAGAACTGCGCTTCGCGCTCCGACGTGCGCTCGCATCCGCCGTGTCGCTTCCGACTTCCACGCCGACGCCGGTTCCGTTCGTTTCCCGCCTTGTCATGGTCGCTGCCTCGACCGCCGTCCGCATCACTGCCAAAGGCCTGCGCGGCGCAGCCGACGTCGAAGGCCTGCTCGCATTCCTCGACGCAACCGTCAGCGCCTTCGATCCGGTGCGCGGCATCGAGCACGGCATCGTGTCGGCAACGCTCTCGCCGGCATCGCTTCTGACGCTCGGCCCGCGGCGCGGCATGGAAACGCTCGCCTGGCTCGGCTTCGAGCCTTCCATCTCCGAAGCGGACAATGTGCGGATCACACGCAAGCAGCAGAAGTACGCGCTGCTGCGCACGCCGCTTTACCAGCCCGCAGCCCATCAGCGTCTCGCGTACATCGAAGACACGAGCTACACCGCGAAGGCAACGGTCGCCGTCGACAACGATCCCTGCTTCACCGAAGGCAAGCAGTATCACCTTCGACCCTCGTGGGTCCGCAACCGCGAGGTAGCGTCGGTCGAGACGGCGTGGGACGAGCGCGAAGGCAAAGAAGTCCAGCTCATCACGTCGTTGGATCGCGGCTATCTCGCGTTCGAAATCCTCACCGAGTCCGGCCCCCGCACCTTCCGCGAAGTCAACGCGGCCGACGTGGATCTCCTCACGTCCGCGTTCGATCTCCCGGAGATCGCGGATCTCGACGCTTCCGTTCCGCAGCGGATCGCACAGCACCGCGGCGTGGTCGCGAAGCGCGCGCCGTTCCTCTTCCCGTTCCAGGCCGAAGACGTTGCGCGCATGGCCGTGAAGCCCTTCGGGTATCTCGGCTATGAGCAGGGCGGCGGAAAGACCGTGACGGCCGCGGCCTGGGCCGCGACGCGCGGCTTCAAGCGCGTGCTCGTGGTTTGCCAATCGTCGCTCGTCGAGAATTGGATCTCGGAGCTCGGCCAATTCGGTTTTCGGCGCGAACGCCTCACCACGCACGCCGCAGTCACGCGCTTGCAAGACGAGAAGCGCGCCAAGCAGCTGCCTGAACCCACCACCTTCTACGTCACCTCATTCGAGTTCCTCTCGCTCATCGGTCCGCGCAGCTATGACCCGTGGCTGTGCGAATCCTTCACCAAAGACGGCCAAGTGCATCATCGGGTTGAGGACAACACGAAACCGGCGTGCTCCGTCTGCAAGCGGACCTACGCCGATGTCGTCGAGTCTTGTCCGAAGTGTGCCGAGGTTCCGCTCTGGACCGGCGGCCACTGCAACGCATGCGGCTATCAGGCGTGGACAGCCACGCGCGACACGCACCAGTGGCCGGCTTACAAACGGGTTCAGAAGCTGTTCGGAGCCGTGCTCGTGGATGAAGCCCAACTTGCCAAATCCAAGAACACGCTCCGCGGCCGGGCCGTTCGCGCGCTGAAGCCCAAGGGCAAGCTCATTCTCACCGGCACGCTCATGAAGGGTTACGCGCACGACATCTTCTGGAATGTGGCGTGGCTCCTCGGCTTCGACAATCCGCTCTTTCCCTACGCCTATCGCGGCGGCTCCAAGCGCTTCCTCTCGGAATTCGGCACCTACGAGTTCGTGGACCGCCAATTCGAAGACACGCTCCATGAGGGTCGCGCGAAGCTGCTCCCGGAAGTATCCAACCTCAATCGCTTCTGGCGGCTCATGGCGTCGTTCTCGATCCGCCGCCGCAAGGACGACATTTACGTTCTGCCGCCAAAACAGCGCCAGATCGTCCTCTTGGACCTCGATGACGGGCATCGCAATCTCTACAGCTCGTATGCCGAATGGGCGCAGCACACCATCGCGAAAGCGCTCCGGGAAAGCGACGGCAACCCCAACATGGGCCTGATCTCAGGAGCGCTCTGGAAGCTGCGCTACGCGGCGACCTGTCCGGTCGCGGTGGATTACCTCGATCGCGGCGCGCTGCAGGCCGACACCTGGAACAAGATCGAGAAGGTCTACCAGCTCGTGCGCGCCGCGTCCGACCGCGGCGAGAAAGTCATCGTCTTCTCGGGCCTTCGCACCATGATCGCCGCAATCGTCCGGTATCTGCGCCAGCGCGACCTGCATATCCTCCCCATCACCGCGGACGTACCCGCCAAGAAGCGGTTCGCGCTCATTCAGGAGTTCTCCCGCACGCCGTCGATGAGCGCCATCGTGGCCTCGCTCAACTGCCTCAATCGCGGCTTCACGATCACCGCCGCGAACCACGTCATCCTCGTCGATCTCGAGTACAGCCCTGAAGCCACGGAACAAGCCGAAGACCGCGTGCACCGCCCTGGCCAGACGAAGCCTGTCTACATCTCATATCTATTGTCTCGCGACACCATCGACCAGCTCATGCACGAGATCCTCGTGCAGAAAGCGGAAGCGATCCATCACGCGATCGACGGCAAGGCGCGGTTCGCCGATGTCGCCGAGATCCTGAAGCGCGTCACCGGCGACGTGCAGCTTGAGATCGCAAAACGCATCCAGCTGCAGCCTTCGGTGAGTCCCGCGGCAGCGCTGTTCGCGTCGGACGAGCTGCCACTGATCTTGCCATCGGCTCCTTCGCCCGTTCGCCTGCCGCTTGATTCGTTCATCCCGCCATCGCTCGGCTCGGCGCGACAGATGTCGCTGTTCGACTGAGACGACAAACCCAAACCAAAACATCAATAGGAGGTACTTCATGGACACAGTCCTGAAGCTGCGTGAGCTTCGTGCGCGCGCAGGTCTCACCCAGGAAGAAGTTGCACGCCGATCGAGGGTCGGCGTGAAGACCCTCAGCTCTTTCGAGTCGGGCGCCCGTATTCACTCCCTCAAGCTCGCGCAGCTCGAACACATCCTCGCCGTCTATGGCATCTCGCTTGCGCAGTTTTTCTCGCCGTCGCTTGTGCACGACCTTGCACCCTGGGCGGAAGCCCCTGATCCCGCGGACGTGCTCGCGCAGCGCCTCGCCATCCTGCCCGTGAGAGCACGGACGCCGCTCGTCGAGAAGATCACGGCAATGCTCGATGCGGTTGAGGCCATCCTCCCGATTAAGCACGCGGCCTCTTCGCCCTCGTCCCACATCGCCTTCCACTAGCCATCAAGACAACTTCATAAGGAGTGAAGCCATGCACCACATCGGCAAGACCTTCGTCCGTCTCTCGGCAGCCAATCGGCTCCGCGTCGACCGCTTGCGCCGCCACGACGCGCTCTCACGCGATCGCGTGGTCAACACCATCGTCGCGGACTACTTCGATCAGATCTACATGGACGTTCGCCGGGAGCGCCTTGAGCGCCGGCGCCGGAGGGCGGCATGAGCGAACAGCCGTTTTCCGAAACCCCGCTCGCGCGCTTGCACCGCGCCGGCATTGCCGCGCTTAACGATGCTGAACTCGTCGCACTTCTACTCGACCGCGGCGTCGCCGATACCGCAGTGCTCGTCCGTGACGGGCTGCCTGCGTTTGCACGCAGGCCTTGGGACAGCACGAAGCCCCCTGTCACGCGTCGCCAAGCTGCGCGCGTCCTGGCGACGCTCGAGCTTGGGCGGCGCTTGGCCGGTGATCGAGGCGAACGCGCGCCCGTGCAAAGTCCCGATGCGCTCGCGTTCCCACTGCTTGCGCGCTACGCGCATCACGTCCAAGAAGTGCTCGGCGCGATCTACCTCGATGCCAAGCATCGCGTGCTGAGCGAACGCGAAATCTATGTCGGCACACTGAACTCCGCGACGGTTTCGACGCGCGATGTGCTTCGGCATGCGCTCGATGACCATGCAGCCGCAGTGATCGTCTACCACAATCATCCGTCCGGCGATCCTTCGCCTTCTGCCGAGGACCTTCTATTCACGCAGAAGCTCCTGGCCGCGGGCAAGGTTTTGAGCGTGGAGATCCTCGATCATCTGATTCTTGGCGCAGGCAGGTTTGTCTCGCTTGAACAACGGGGGATGCTGCGTGGTGCGGAGGGCGCTTGATGATGAACGATCCACACAATCCCGAAAGTCGCCTTCTCAAGATACCTGCGCTCAACGTCGTTCATCTGTGCGGCGTCGTTCCCGCGCAGCCGCGATCAGCGTGCTCCGAATCGGCAGCAGTCTTCGATCTCGTGGTGCGCACCTACCGGCCAGGCAAGAAGTCGAGCACAGCGCTCGTCACTGTGCACTGTTATGGCTCGCTCGCGGATACCGTTCGCGCGCGCATTCGAGCGGACACCGTTTTGTTCGTGACGGGATCGCTCCAGCGCTCACACCCGGAGGCAATCCTCCACATCACCGCCTCGGTCGTCCAGTTCCTCAGCGGCGACAAATAGTCATGTTTCAAAGAAGACCGCATTAGCGGTCTTCTTTTCTTGATGCCACTCGGGCGTTAGCCGTTCAGCGCGCCGATCGCAGTTAGGCGCACGGTCATCGCCTTCACGCTCACGCCGTACTTGTCCGCGAGTTCCTCGATCACGTCGTCGTCATCTTCGATATCGATGTGCCGGTTTCGAAGGTCGGTCCGCAGCCACTCCGCCGGCATGAGAAGCTCGGCGGCAAACTGATTGGCCTCGATCTCGGCGTCGTCGACGGCGAGACTGGAGCGCTCCGTCCGGAACATCGGGAGAATCTCGTCGACATGGATATCCTCCTTCGTATGCAATACGAGATGCCCGATTTCGTGGGCGATCGTGAAGCGCTGGCGACGCTTGCCATGCATGGCATTTACGCCGATTAGGCTCTGGCCGTCCTGGCGGTACGCCATGCCCGACATCTCCTCGGCGCCGTCGTAGGGTTCGTAGTAGATCTGGGCGTTGATGGCGGTTGCGACCTTGTCGAGCGGAACCGGGACGGAGGTGATCTTCGCTTCTGCGAGGAGCTGCTGTGCCTTGCGCTTCGCGAGGGCGTAACGAGGAGCCATAGGCATCCCTTCTTTCAGGTTAAGAGTTGGGCTGCACGATCCGTTTCACCCAGTCCCGTTTCTCGTCGGGGATCGAGAGATCTCGCAGCCTGGCGTCGAGCTGCGGCGACGATGGCACGTCCCCAGGGGCAAGAAGCGACTCCACCGTCACGCCGAGGAAGCGGGCGCAGGCGACGAGGTGGTGCGCGAACACCGGCTGCCGGCCTCCTTCGATGTTGGTGATGGACGTCCGCGTTAAGGTCAACGCGCGGGCGAGTTTGTCCTGAGTAACACCCCGCGCCGTGCGAGCGTCGCGAATCCGTTTCCCGAGTTCGACGTAGAACGGATCTTGGGTGGCGGCCACGGTGAAGATTCTCACACGAGCCTAGTGGGGATGTCAATAGCAGAAACGGTCAGTATTACTGACCTAAAAAATACGCGCTATAGGTTGACACGCGAGCTTGCGGCCGCTACAGTTTTTGCAGGCTCCGCGAGGAGCACTTCGAACACGTAACGGGGAGGTAGCTCAGCCATGTCCAACGCAGCCAAGAACGACGCCCTTATCACGCTCACCATTACGACCACCCGCCCGGGGGCCTTCACTCAGGACTTCCCGAAGACCGCGAAGGTCTCGGAAGTCATCGAGGCCGCGCGCGTGCACTTCGGCCTCGCCGCCGGAGACCGCTACGATCTCGCGCTGTCCTCGAACCTCAGCGAGATCCTCGACCACAACCGCACCTTGGTGTCCTACCACCTGACGGATGGTACGGGGCTGACGCTCACTTGGACTGGAAGCGGCGTCTGACCATGGCTGTCGACCCCAAAGTCTCGCACGCCTTCATGCTCTCCGAGCTCGCCGACGTCGGCGAGCTCGGAGAGCGGTACGGGTGGAAACTCCGTGTGCGTGAATCCGAGCCGCACTTCGAGGTCACGATGCGCGCTCATACGGAGGAGCTGTTCATCTTGGACGTGTGCTGCGCGAACTACCGAGAACTGCCACCGTATTTCGAGTTCGTCCATCCCGACACCAAAGAGCGCGGGACGCCAAAGGCTTATCCGTTCAAGGACAACGGCGACAGCTTCTTCCACACTGCCCCGTGCATCTGCGCGCCCTTCAACCGCAAAGCCTATAAGTTCGCCTTTCCGAACGCCCCTCACGGCGACTGGCCATACGGCAATGGCGAGTGGGCGACCTCGAACGCGAACGGGTACGACTGGTCGAACGTCTCGCGGCTCGGCGACATGCTCATGGTGATTCAGAAGCGCCTGAGCGATCCGCGCTACTACAACCGACGGATGGCCGCATGAGCTTCTGGAAAAAGCCAACACCGGCAGCAAAGATCCCTGAGCGGGTCGCCCCACGTCCGCGCGTGTTCGTGCCGGAAAGCGTGCTCGCCAAGACCGAGCACCTCATCGCCTCCACGCACGAGCACGAGGAGGTGGTCTACTGGGCCGGCCTCGAAGGCCCACACGGCATCGTTGCCGTTTCCGCACTCGCTCCCGAAGCAGACACCACCTACGGTTCGTTTGACACGACGGCGGTGAGCAACGCCGTCGCTATCCAGTGGGCGGCATCACGCGGACTGGGCATCGTGGCGCAGCTGCACTGTCACCCGGATCACCGCGTCGGTCACTCCCGCGGTGACGACCTCGGAGCGCTGATGCCTTATGAAAACTTTCTCTCCATCGTCGTCCCACACTACGGGACGAGCGGAATGGGCGACTTTCAGACCTCGGGCGTCCACCGATACGAGCATGGCCGCTTCCGGCGGCTCACGAGCGATGAGGTGACCGCCACGATCGTAGTGGTCCCGACCGCTGCCAGCTTCCGAGGACCCTGATCCGATGCAAGCCTTTCCTGCAACCGCTGAGGAGTTCTACGCCCTGCGAGACGACCGCACTAACCGCTGCGTGGAGGGTCGTGGCTACCAGCAGTCCCACGTCGCGCTCGTGCTCGACGACGCATGGTCGCTGACCGCTTCGGGGCTCGTGATGCTCGAGGTCACGGCAGCGCTGCTCGCGCGTTGGTGCAGGCAAGTGACCATCGTCGGGCGGCCGAGCGCCAACGTCGATCTCGCGATCGCTTCAATGAGGGACGCAGATCCCTTCGGGGTCTTCCATCGTTCCAACCGGACCCCGCAGGACACGAGCCTCGTGTTGCGCATCGGAGGAGTCGGGGAACCTACCGACGTGCGGATCGACGCCGCAGGATGGACGGCGGCGTTCGGGCGCGGGGACGAACACCCGAGGGTCGGAGTCGAGACCACACACACGCTCGGCGCCGTTGCAGCCGCGTGCTTCGGCGTGGCAGAGGTCTTTCGGCGTGCCGTCGGGTTCGCTCCGTTCGACGGCACCCGCATCTTCGACCTATTCACGCTCGCCTTCACCGACGTTCCCTCCCGGGGTCCTGAGCCCGGACGTCACCTCGGAGATGTGCTTCTCATCGGCGCGGGTGCTGTGGGATCTGCCATGGCCTATGTAGTTGCGCGAGCCGGCTTCAAAGGCCGCTTCCTTGTGATCGACTTCGACCGCGTGAAGGTAGAGAACTTCAACCGCAGCCCGGTCTTCGCCGTTTCGACGCACAACGAGTTGAAAGCCGATGCCGTGGCGGCATGTCTCCAGGCGTCCGGGTCCGAGGCCGAGAGCTTTCCTGGCGACTGGGAGGCGTTCGTGAAGGCCGGGCGCATTGACGACTACCGCAGTTTCACCTGGGTTCCTGTGGCGAACGAGCGCGGGGTGCGTCGCAGCGTGCAGTCGAACCTTCCGCCAAGGAGCGTCCACGCGTCGACCAGCACGAACTGGGGCGTGAACTTCGGCCGCCATCTGCTCCCAAGCGACGGATGCCTTCTCTGCCGGTTTCCGACCGAGCCGCTTACCGAGGCGGTGCTGGCCTGTTCGACAGGCGAAGTGCCAAGTGCCGGGCAGAAAGTCGACGCGGCGTTGCCGTTCGTGTCGCTCTTCGCCGGGCTCACCATCGTCGCAGAGCTAGCGCGAGAGAGCACGACAGACCACGACGACTCCACGCCAAACTTCCTCCTCTTCGACTTCGTGCCGCCAGGCTTTGGAGTCCACGCGTCTACGCGACCTCCGCTGCTGTCCTGCTCGTGTTTGCGCGATCGAGCGGTGTGGGCGGCGATCAATGGCATGAGCGACACGGTGAATCTCAAAGATGCAGGCTCGCTTACTCACGAAGGAAGGAGGTGAAGACATGGCAAAGACGCCCCCCAACCACAACAAGGCATGGTCCGGCTCCGAAGTATCGAATCTTAGGCAGCTCGCGCGCGAGAACACGCCAACGCGCGTGATCGGCCTGAAGCTCGGACGCACGCCGGAAGCAGTGGCATCGAAGGCTTCGGCGGAGAACATCTCGCTGAAGCCGACGAATCAGTCGCCGTACAACCGTCGGAAGTAGCAAGATCGCTCGGGCGAAAGGGTGAACGCGCGCGGTGAAGGTGGCGACCGCGCGCGATCCACCTCGGGTTCGTGGGCGAAACCACGCGCTCTTCCTCGATTAGATGTTCCATCGACGAACGGTGAGAAACCTTGGGAATTGTGGTGCTACGGCCTGGATGCTAGGCTTTGACCAGTGCCCGAAATCACTGAACATCCAGCCAAAGTGTCGTCCGACCAGACGTTCCTCACCAACCAGCCCGGCAACACCGTCCGGGATCGGCTGGCGGCGCTGCTCGCGCACACGCGCCAGTTCGACGTGCTGGTCGGGTACTTCTTCATCAGCGGATTTCATCGGATCTTCAAAGATCTGAACCCTGCGGACAAGGTGCGCATCCTGGTCGGCCTGAAGACGGATCGCACCACGTTCAGGGCCTTGCAGGATGCGAAGCAGCGCGAACTCGCGCAGATGTCGCACGCAGAGACCCGGGAAGCGGTCCCTGAGATCATCCTCAACGAACTTGAGCATGCCGAGGACACACCCGAGATCGAGGACGGCATCCGCACATTCGTGAGCTGGATTCTGAGTGGCAAACTCGAAGTGCGTGCGTACCGAGAGGAGAATCTCCACGCAAAGGTCTACATCTTCTCGTTCGAGGAAAAGCACATCGACAAAGGCCGCATTATCACGGGGTCAAGCAACCTCTCCCAGTCAGGTCTCGTCGATCAACTCGAATTCAACGTCGAGCTGAAGAGCCGGTCCGACTACGACTTCGCAGTCAACAAGTTTGAGGAATTGTGGGCGGACTCCGTCGAAGTGTCGGACAGCTACGTCGACACGATCCAGCGCAAGTCGCAGTACGCCGAATTCACGCCGTACGAACTCTACCTCAAGTTCCTGTACGAGTACTTCCGCGAAGAACTGAATCGCCCGGATACCCTTGAAGACGACTTCCTCCCCAGCGGGTTCAAGAAACTTCGATACCAAGAGGAGGCAGTGCTCAACGCGAAGCGCATCTTGGAAGAATACGGCGGCGTGTTCCTCGCCGACGTGGTTGGCCTTGGAAAGACCTACATGTCAGGGATGCTCGCGCGAGAACTCGTCGATCGTGTGCTCGTCATCGCGCCCCCGCATCTTCTCGACGTGAACAACCCGGGCTCCTGGCCGAACGTCTTTGCGGAGTTCGGTGTGCGCGGACCGAAGTTCGAGTCGATCGGAAAACTTGAGGCTCTGGCAGACAGCGACACCTCCAAGTACAAGTATGTCTTCATCGACGAATCACATCGTTTCCGCACCGACTCAAATCCGACCTACGAAAAACTCGCACAGATCTGCCATGGAAAAGGCGTGATCCTCGTGAGCGCCACCCCGCTCAACAACACGCCGGCGGACGTGCTCAGCCAGATCAAGCTCTTCCAGAAACCGCGCGCCAGCGACATCCCTAACGTCCGCAATCTCGAAACGTTCTTCGGGAACCTCCAGAAGAAACTAAATGGCCTCGATCGTCAGCGCGACCGCGATCAGTACTTTGCGATCGTCCGGGAGAATGCGGCAATCGTCCGCGAGCAGGTTCTGAAGTACCTGATGGTGCGCCGGACACGAACGGAGATTACACGCTACTACGGTGAGGATCTCGCAACCCAGGGCCTCCGATTCCCGGATGTTGCGGACCCGACGCCGCTCTTCTACCAGCTTGACCCGGAGTTGGAAAAGCTCTTCATCCGAACCGTCGAACAACTCACGCGCGGGTTTTCCTACGCGCGCTACAGCCCGCTCGGGAGCCAGTATTACCGCGGAGAGGTCCGCGAGCAGGAGCGCCAGGGCGGAGTCAACCTCGCGCGCTTCATGAAGATCCTGCTTATCAAGCGGCTCGAAAGCAGCTTCCACGCCTTCCGCCTAACGCTCACTCGGTTCATTCGGTCACACCGGAACTTCATCGAGCAAGCAGAGAAGGGGCACGTCTTCATCAGCAAGAAGCACATCCATAAGATCTTCGACTACCTCGAAGAAGGCGATGACGAGGCCGTGGAATCGCTGATGGAGGAAGGAAAGGCGGAGCGCCTCCCGATCAGCGAGTTCAGCGACGCGTTCCTGCAAGACCTTCGATCAGACTACGCGATTCTCCGGGAGCTGGGCGAAGCGTGGGCAACGATCAAGTCCGATCCCAAATGGGATGCGTTCAAGAAGCAGCTCCAGACCGACCCCACATTGAAGGATGCGAAGATTCTGGTCTTCACCGAATCCCAAGAGACTGCGCAATACCTCGGCGATCGATTGAATCACGACCTGCGTGAGCGGGTCTGCGTGTTTGCCGGTGGGGCTTCCGAAGAGGAGAAGCGGCAAGTCATAGCAAACTTCGATGCCCGCGCAGCCAAACCTCGGGATGACTTCCGGATTCTTGTGGCAACGGACGTTCTGGCAGAAGGCGTCAGCTTGCATCGCGCGAGCGTCGTCATGAACTATGACTTGCCGTGGAACCCGACACGCCTCATGCAACGCGTCGGGCGCATCAACCGTGTCGATACAACATTTGAGGAGATCTTCACCTACAACTTCTTCCCCTCCTCCACCGGAAACAACATCATCAAGCTGCGCGAGTCTGCCGAGGCCAAAATCCAAGCCTTCATCGAAATGCTCGGCGCAGATGCGCGGCTCCTGACTGAAGGTGAGGAACTCAAGAGCCACGACCTTTTCTCTCGCGCCAACTCTCGTCGGACGATCACTGGCGAAGATGAAGAGGAAGAGAGCGAACTGGAGTACCTCGCCGAGATTCGAACGCTTCGAGACGAACACCCTGAGGCGTTCGAGCGCATCAAGCGGCTTCCAAGAAAGGCACGCTCCACGCGCGACGCCGATGCGCTCAATCCCAGGCTTGCCGGTGAGCTTCCGGCGCTTCTCACCTACTTCCGCAAAGGGAAGCTCGATAAGTTCTTCGTCGCGCAGGCCAAGACTGCTCGCGAGGTCGATTTCCTTTCCGCCGTGAAGGTGATCCGGCCGCAGGACCGTTCGGAGGCTCGATCGAAGGTGACAGCTGACTTCTACGAGCTGCTTTCGGCGAACCGAGACGCATTTGCCGCCGCAACGAGCACCGATGACGAGATTCGATCCGGCCCGAAAGGGTCCACCCGGAGCAATGAGAATTACGTTCTGCGCCGTCTCCGCGCAAAAGAGATCAAGCGCTTCCAGGGCTTCACGGACGACGAAGAAGAATACATCGCAACCGTCATCACGCTCCTCGAAGAAGGCACCTTGCCGAAAGCGACGACGAAAACACTCAAGGGAGCGATTGAAGCCGAGTCAGAGCCCCTGCGCGTGCTCCACGCGCTTCGTCGGCACATCCCGCGCGAGTACCTTTCACGGAGCGAGCATTCGACTCATCCGCAGCATGCAAAGCGGGAAGTAATCCTCTCTTCCCTGGTGACCAAGCATGGATAAGGACCGCGCCCGCAAGCTCGTTCGCGACACGTTTCAACATGGATTTCAGCCCGCACGTTTCGAGACCTTCCTCCGCGAACTTCTCAACCGCTACGAGCCAAAACCCCTGCGCTATGTGGGCGCATACATTCCGGATGCGTTCAAGGACCAGGTGTCCTCGCTGGAGCGGCTCGGCACCTACCAAGCACCCGGCGGCGAGAGGATCGATCTTCTTATTGTCCAACTGACGAAGAAGTCGACGCTGGCCCGCGCCCGCACGGCGCTTCGCAACTACGTCGCCCACCATTTGAAAACGCGCGACGCGAAAGACGCTGCCCTTGTCGCCTTCGTGTCGCCAACTGAGGAGACCTGGCGCTTCTCCTTCGTGCGCATGGAATACGCGACTGTGACGGATGCCCGCGGACGGGTAGGCATAAAGACCGAACTCACGCCCGCGCGCCGCATGTCCTACCTCGTGGGTGAGGGCGAAAGCAGCCATACCGCCCAAAGTCGATTCCTCGACATCCTCCAGCAGACCACCCACGATCCGACGATTGAGGAGCTGGAAGGGGCATTCAGCGTTGAAGCCGTCACCAAGGAGTTCTTCGAGCAATACAAGGCTCTTTTCCTAACACTCAAGGAACAGCTCGATGAGATTGCTGCGCGCGACAAGGCAGTCGGGCGCGAATTCTCCACTCGGAAGATCGATACCGTCGACTTTGCGAAGAAGCTGATGGGGCAGATCGTGTTCCTCTACTTCCTGCAGAAGAAGGGATGGCTTGGCGTCGCCAAGGGCGAGCCGTGGGGCGCAGGACCGCGGGATTTCATCCGGCGGCTTGCTGGGGGCGACTTCGGCGTGCGCGGCAACATCTTCAACGACATCCTGGAGCCCCTGTTCTACGACACGCTCGCGGTCGATCGCGGGCAAGAGGCTTGGTGTTCGCGCTTCAACTGCCGCATCCCCTTCCTGAACGGCGGCCTGTTTGAGCCGATTGGAGGCTACGACTGGTCCGCCACTGACATCGTGATCCCGGACTCCTTTTTCACGAACCAGGAGATCACTCCGACCGGGGATCGTGGAGCCGGAATCCTCGATGTCTTCGATCGATATAACTTCACGGTGAACGAAGCGGAGCCGCTCGAAATCGAAGTCGCGATCGATCCTGAAATGCTCGGCAAAGTCTTCGAGAAACTACTCGAAGTCCGTGAACGGAAATCAAAAGGCTCTTTTTACACGCCTCGCGAGATCGTTCACTACATGTGCGAGGAAAGCCTAATCAACTATCTGGATGGCCGCTTGAATCAGGGTGGGACAGTTGTTGCTCGCGCCGATATCGAGGCGCTCATCCGGGCCGGAGAGCAGGCCGCGCACTATGAGGCGGCTCGCAAAGATGGAACTCTCAGCTACTCGCGGCGGCTGCCTGCCTCAGTCGAGAAGCATGCACGCGCAATCGACAAAGCGCTCAGTGCGATCACCGTGTGCGACCCGGCCATCGGCTCCGGAGCTTTCCCCGTCGGAATGATGTCAGAAATCGTGCGCGCGCGAACCACCCTCACACCGTATTTCAACGACGCCACCGAACGGACGCCGTACTACTTCAAGCGCCACGCTATCCAAGCGTCCCTCTATGGTGTCGATATCGACCCCGGAGCAATAGAAATCGCCAAGCTCCGACTGTGGCTGTCTCTCGTGGTCGATGAAGAGGACGTTCAGCAGATCAAACCGCTGCCAAATCTTGATTATAAACTCGTAGTTGGCAACTCCCTTCTCGGTTTTCCCTTCAAGTCTGCTCGGATCGACAAGATCGAGCGCCTCAAGGCCGATTTCTTTGATGAAACCGACCACGCCTCTAAGATGCGTCTCAAGGCGGAGATAGACTCGGAATTGTCGCAGGCCTTCGCCAATTCGAAGCGCAGCCTCGGATATGAAGTCTCCTTCGACTTTCAAATCTACTTTTCCGAGGTTTTTCGTGCGAACGACGGCTTTGACGTAGTTATCGCTAATCCGCCATACGTCCGACACGAAACGATCGCTGAGATGACGCCCGTTTTGCGCCAGCGATTCACGGTCGCCGCGAGCCGCGCCGATCTTCTGATTTTCTTCTACGAACAAGGCGTGAACCTGCTTCGCCCCGGCGGCGTACTTACACTCATCACATCGAACAAATTTTATCGCGCGGCTTATGGTTCCAAGCTTCGCCCTTTTCTTGCAGACAATCTTCAGATCGAGGTGCTAGTTGATTTTGGCGATGCACCAGTCTTCGAGGCCGTCGCGTACGCTTCGATCCTCATTGGGAGGAAGGGCGAGGCGGTCGAAAACCATCAAGTCCGCGCCTGCTCGTGGCGCCCTGAGAACGATTTTTCATCGCTCCAGCAAACACTGGCTCGCGAAGGCATGCTCCTAGCACAAGACGACCTCGCCGCCGATGGCTGGCGATTCGAAAGCCCGGTTGCAATTCACTTACTTGAGAAGCTCCGAAAGGCCGGCAGTCCGCTTGGCGAGTATGTAGGTGGGAAGTTCTATTACGGGATCAAGACCGGGTTGAATGAAGCATATGTCCTCACACGCGAGCAGCGCGACCAACTCATCGCGGAAGACCGTAAGTCGGCCAAGCTAATCAAACCTTACCTTCGCGGACGCGACGTGAAACGGTGGATGGTTCACCACGATGACTTGTATTTGATCGTATTCCCACATGGTTTCCATGCGGAGTTGAAAGACTACCCGGCGATTCTTCGCCATCTGACTGGCTTTCAAGCCCAGCTCAAAGAGCGAGGTCAATGTAAAACCTCGCGCGGAAAACAGGAAGGAGGCCAGCATCACTGGCTAGAACTCGACAATAATCCTAAGGCGGAGTACCTGATCGCATTCACCAAACCAAAGATTATTTTCGGACGCTTCATGAACAAGCCACTCTATGCCTTCGATGACTCCGGCATGTTTCACAACAATGCACTCAGCTTTGCTCCTGCTGACTCTGCAAGCCTTGCAGCATTTCTAAACAATTCTGTAGCCTGGTGGTTTTTGCTTCAAGTCTGCACGATCCTTCAAAATGGATACATCCAAGCTCAGAATGCCGATAATGCAGCGATACCAATCCCGCCGGCCAGTGCGGCTGACAGGACAAAACTAACGAAGCTCGCGGAGCGTGCTGCCGAAGCAACAGCCGTAGCCGATAATGATGCCGTCGTCGAAATCGAGCACGAGATCGACAAAATTGTCTACCGCCTTTTCGACCTGACGCCCTCCGAGGTCGCACATATCGAAACCACAATTGCGAGTACGCGATCGCAAAGCTCGGAGGTTGAGGCCAACGACTAACGAGGCTTCGCCTCAGACCGACAAGATGTAGTACCTTTTCTTCGAAGATACTCCGAGCGGAGCAGGAAGAGGCGAACGTCACTCTTCGCATTTTCATTGACCGCACCTCAGGGTGCGGTGTAGCGCGGCCAAGAGGCCCGCAGGCACACACTCACTCCAAGCCAACCAACGCGCGCGACAGCCTGACGCCAGCAAAGCACGGAGGCCAGCCGCCCCTTTTCACCTCGTGGGAAGAGGGGTTTGTTTTGCCTTCGAAAGTCTGCACTACAAAAACGCGACTCATCTGCAATCAGTTTTTCTGATCAAGACCTCTAGACAATTGCTTACTCTGCGTTTGGTTGACGCCAGCTATTCTCGATGTCGGCATAGGCAACCTCATACCCAGCCGGATCGACGGGTAAAAACCTCCACGGCAGGGTGTTTCAGCCGCTCGCGATAACGGTGAACGGCAGCTGGTACGTCTCCTTCAAGTGGTTCTCGGTCACGCTCAGGAGTTCAAGCTGATCGCGCGACGCACCGGCGGTGGAGACGCCGGGCTGCACGATGAAGATCTTCACACGGATCTCCCGTTCACGACTCACCTCACGAATCCGTGCGAGGTCTTCCATCGCACCTCGCGCGAAGCGCGTGAATCCTCGGTCCTGTGCCGCCGCCTCGCGTCGAAGCAGGTGCGTAATCATGTCCGTTTGCCGGTCGACGCTCGCCATCCATGAGATGCACTTCTGAGCTTGGCCGCAGACCTCGTACAAGTCGTTGATGCGCGCACCGGGCGTGTCTGCCTTCGCGTACTTGCAGTGGTAGAGCTCAACGTCGATCGCGTCAGGAAACTCTCCTTCACCGACCTGCCGAACCGCGACGACATCGGCCAATTCACCTTTGCCATCATCGTCGAAGATCACGTCGTACGAGGGATCCGTGAGCAGTTCCCGAATGACGCGCGCTTGAACAGAGTCCGCAACCTTCTCGGGGCCCTGCGACTCCTTGCGGATGTCGGTACCTGCCCAGTCCCAGACGACGATCTTCTCTCGGTCGTACGGCCGCTGCTCGCCCTTCAGTGGGACGTACTCGTTGCCTTCGAGCGACGCACCGTTCACGAACCAGAGCACAGGCGGCTCGTCGTAGAAAAAGTCAGCAAGAGGCTGTTGCTCGGCGCGATCTCCTCTGCGGATGGCGATATCTCCGCCATTCAAAACAGCGAACCGATAGTTGGGCGTCTCGTCCTCCTCGAAGAGCTGGAGTTCCAGCAGCGCAGATGATGTCTCGGATGCGATGCTGATACGTAGAGGTCCATCCACGGATGGATCAATAAGGTCGATACTGAGTTCGCCGAGCGGAAAGTCGACATCGCCAATTGTGATGGTCCACATTACCTCCGGCGCCTTGTATATCTCCTCAGGCCAGTCGACCGCGATCGGCATCTGCGGCGGTCGCTGCGTGACGGTTTCGCCGCTCAGCGTCCCTTTCAGAATTTCGTCGGGATCAATCTTCTCATCGAGCAGTTTCGCGCCGACGCCATCGCACCATGAAAGAAACTGGCCAATGTGCGTGCGTTGGTGGGACCAGACGCGGCCGCGGCGTGACGCGCCGATCGTTGCGCGCCGGCCATTCTCGAACCCGCCGCCCGCGAGGACGCTCTTCCGACCCTTGCGTTTGATTACCTCACTGAGCGCTTGCTCGACATCTGCGCCCATGCGGCCTGTATAGCGCACGTTGCGGCCGAGCTGCTCGGAAAGGCCAACATTCTGTAGCTTCATCCGCGTGATGCCGGCGAAGGCGCGGAAGACGTCCTGTCCCTTGATGAGCATTACATCGTCGCCCGCCACCGCGCGCGCGAGTGCCTTGTACTCCCCAGCGTTTGCAGACGAATTGATAAAGAGGAGCTGCTTCGCTTCGGACCAATAGAGTACGTACAGCTCCCACTCCCAGTCGTAGAGCGTCTCGACGTCGCTCCAGTCGAGCCCAAGTCGTTTCGCCGTGACAACGACGAGAACCGTCTTCTCTGGATTGAGGGCGGGATGGACTTGCGCGCAGTTCGCGATACCCGGAATGCCTTCGCGGAAGTTCTCGGGCGTCCAGCGCTCGCACCTTGTCTTGTAGGCGACCGCGCTGCAAGCTGGACGGACCGTCTTCAGCGGGATCTCCTCCGGGAACTCGGTGAATCCGGCGAGGAATGTCTGGAGCGCGACCTGCTCGCCGATCAGCGTGTCGCTAAGTTCCGGCAATAGCGCGTTCCAGTCAGGATCGCGGTTGTACAGCTTGCGGAGTTCCGCGCGCACGTTCACGTCCGCGACATTCGCGATGAATGTCGCATCGCCCAGGTCCGGTCTAACGCGCGTGAATCGTCCGGCCAACTGCAGCGTCACCGCGAGCGTTTTGCGGACATCGTGGAACGCTGCAATTTTCAGTTCCGGAAGGTCGAATCCTTCTCCGAGCATGTCGACGCACACGACGATCTTCGACTCGCCTGAGAGAATTGCTTTGATCGCTGCCTCGCGCACCTTTGTTGATTTGATGCCGGTGTGGAGCTGCACCGGTCTGAACTCTTGATATTGCTCGTAAATCTTGAAGACGCGTTGCGCATCGCGGATGCTGTCGACACGAGCCATGAGGATGTGCCCTTTGTCCGCATCTGCCCGGAGCTGGTCGACCGCGACCGCTGCGATGGCTTCATCCACGCGCTTCGGGTTGAACTCGTAGACGGAACGGAACTGGATCGGACGGAAATAACCATCCTCCTGCGCCTTCTTGAGGCCGTACTTGTAGATGATCTTCCCGTCGAGTGGTCGGCCATCCTCGCGGAACGGCGTCGCAGTGAACTGGAGGACGCGTTGAGCCGTGAAACGCTCCTTGAATGTGCGCCACGTCGGCGCCTCGGTATGGTGCGCTTCATCGATGAGAAGCACCGGGCAGTGATGCGCCATGCGCTTTTGGACCTCCTCCGCGCACTGCCCGGCGATGGAACTCGTGGTCACGATCACCTGGCATTGATCGAAGAAGAGATCGACATCCTCGACGTGCTGAGGAATGTGCGTGAGCATGCCGACCACGGGGAACAATGCCTCGGGCGCGAGGATCGAGCTGCCGCGAGCCTTCAGAACACCCAGTGTTAGGAACTTGTTGGCGAGCTGCGTTCGCAGCGCATCTGTCGGGACGATCACGAGCAGCCGTTCGCAGGCCGCGGATGCCAGGACCGAGAGCATCACTTCGGTTTTGCCGGTCCCAGTCGGCATCACGACGGTCGCGGCGTCGCGGGAGATCGACCAGTGTGAGTGGACGGCGTGGATCGCGCCGATCTGCGGCTTCCGGAGTCCGATGACGCCGGCCTCAGCATTCTCCTCGATGTAGTGGAACGCGTCCGCCCACGATGTGAGAGTACGGGCGCACTCGGCCTTCAGGTCTGGCGCTGGTGTCCGGCTCGGATGCTTGAGCCATACGCCGCGGCGCAGATCAGCGCCGAGCGTGTCGCCCTTGGGAAGGAGCACGACGCGCTGATCGTCGGGCTGCGCAAATTTCGCGTCGGACGTGACGATGGTTTCCGGGCCGTCATCGGGCGTGAAGAGGCCACCCGTCCTCTTGTTGCGCGTGAACGGCACGAGCGTCCCGTCAGCGAACACGTCACGCTCCGCCAGTTGGCGAATCGGACTCCCGAGGACCCACTCCTCGATCCGAAGAACATCGGGAAACTGGATGCGCATATCAGCCGCCGGAGCGTGGACGGACGCTGCCGGAATTCAGGAACGACGATACACGCGCCTTCGCGAAAGACCAACAGCACTGCTGCGAAGAAGAGGTGGGCTTGGCCGGGGCTCCCGAAGGAAACCCCGTACCAAGCACCGGTGCAACGAGTGAGCTGACCAAGTCCACCCGATGAACGCGAGAGATTTAACGCATCGCGGCGAGCGCCGAGGCGGTTGCCGCCATTGCGCCAATGCAGAGAAGTCCGCCGAGAACGATCCCGAGAACGAGGTTGCGACCTGACTTGTGCGCTTTGCGAAGCGCTGCGAGCGCTTGGGCGCTGTTGTCGTTGATCCGCGTCTCCACGTGCTTGCACAAGTGGCAGCGCCTCTGGACGATTGACAGCGGTCCTTCGGTGGTCACATAGTGGGTGAGCCGACTCGACGTTCCATTCTTCGCACAGGAGGGGCATGTCGCGTTCGACACCACCTCCGTCCACGTGCCGTTCATACGGCGCGACCGGAAGAGAGACCCGGCTCCTGCAGAGCCGGGTTTTTCTGTCCCTGCCATTCCGCGAACGACCTCTGACAGGTCTTGCAACGTTTCTCGATGAACTCGCGATACAGCTGATCGTAGACGTAGCCGATGAAGTGCTCCGCTTCGTGATCGTTCATCAACGGGAACGGTGCGCCGTCAGCGACTTCGTGCCAGATCGCGGTACTGCGAAAGGTGTGCGCAAGCTTGCCGTACAGCCTGCAGAGAGAAGGGCTCGGCATAGGATTGGGGTTAGGTTGAGAAAGAACCCGGTCTCGTGGGTGCCGTCCCGGGAGGGGCGGCTGTGCACGCGCACCGAAGCTGGTCAGCTCGCATAGGAGTCTGAGGCAGAGGAAGGAAAGGCGGCTCGGCTGCGTCCAAATGCGGAGGCGCCGTGCGACGGCTCAGAGCTTCGCCGCCATCTTCTCGACTGCTCGCCGCTCCGGCGATCCGACGAAGTTGATCAGGCCGACGCGGATCTCGCTCCCCGGGCTGATGACGAAGGCATGGCTGGCGGGCAGCTGCTGGTCGTCAACCTGAACGGCGATCTTGTATCCCGGCACATACATGACGGCGTACTCGATGCCGTCGATGTGCTCCATGTGCGACTCGAAGGTCATCGGCGCGTCGACGGCATAGAAGTGCGCGATCCTCACGGCGAACTGCGACGCCGGGCCCGGATCGCCGGCGACCAGCATCCGCCGAAGCTCCTCCGTCTTTTCCGGCGGCAACGTCACTCCGCGGCAGAACGGCAGGTCGCTCGCTGCCGTCTTCCACAGCATCGAAAGAGCAAAGAGTTTCAACGCGCCGTACTCGGCGTTCAGGAGCGTGTAGCAGGCCGGGTGGCCGGCGCGGTCATATCGCCCATCCTTCCACTGGTGCTTCGTGAAGAGGATGTCGGTGGCATGCTGCTCCCAGGGAGAGAACGTGCCATCGCACGAGCCGCAGATGATCGTCTTGTCGTAGACGCCCATCGGGTACGGCTTGGTCTTCCCCGAGCCCTTCTCGATCGTGAGCATCGGGCTGTTCGGGTCGTCGCCGAGAACGGCTCGGAGGACGCGGTTCATGCTGTCGGGCATGATGTGCGCCTTCGTGAGCTTCTTCTCCTCCTCGCACAACTGGCAGAGCATCGCTCTCTCCAAACGATCGCAGGCAAATGTCCATTTCGCCGTCGCAAGATCGCTGTGAAACCCGCTGTCGCTCACGACCGCCGCTGGTGATATCTCGCAGCCGACCTGATCACCGCGCGCGCCTCCGCCGCTATCGATGCCCGGTCGCAGTAGTCGTGCACGACGGCAGCAACGAAGGCGTCACTGAATCCGCGGCGAAATCCTTCCGCCGCGATCGAGAAGGCCGTCGTGTTCCTGCTGCCCTCGCGGATCGGCCGGCGCGCCGCCCAGGCCGCGAATCTCTCGGCATCCCCTTCGCCGCGCCCGGCAACCGCAGGCCGAGCTCGTGGCCGCGGCGGCCGGCAGCTACGCGGGAGAGGATGAGCGCCGATCACGTCGGCCAGGGCATACCGGCACGAGCTGTCAGCATGGAGGAGTTCAACATCGAACGGCGCGGCTTTCAGATGCCGAAAACCAGGCAAGCGCATGACTCGCGCGAGATCGCAGACGGCGGGATCGGTTCCGTAGAACGAAGCGAGGTGTTTCTGTGAGGCCGTAAAACGGCCTAATAGGCCCGCTCCGGCGCCGACGAGCCAGTAGGCATGCTCGCCGCGCGCCGAGCGCACGAGGATCGAAGGTGGGAGCTGGTACGGCCGTTTCAGCGGTCCATCGGCGTCGATGAAGAGCGCCCGGAGTTCTACGACGTTGGCCGAGGTGCGACCGCGAAGGTCACCGGCGTTGACCATCACAAAAATACCGGCGCCGATCCTATTCAGCGCGTCCAGATGCGCCGCATGACGTGCCAGCGGCCCGTGGAGAATCCGCGCGAGGCCGCCGCGCCTTCTATGCGAATCATCGAAGGTCTGGATCGTCACCGGCGCATCAGCTGCTCCGGCAAGTGCTTCGATGAAGAGCAGAGCATCGTTCGGCGGCTCCATGCCCTCATTTAGGGCCGACGCGGCTTGGGATGCTTCGAGCGCGTCCAAATTGCCGCGCCGTACTGAGTCAGCGCGTTCGTCATTTCGTGCGGAACCGTTTGCAATCGACTACGACGAATACGTCCTCGTCAAGGAGCGGTTTTCGCTCGAGCCTCGCGGCCACGACGTCCTTGAATCGCACCCGAAACTTCTTGAGGTCGATGAGCGCGTAGTACTCCTTACTCTCGCCTGTGAAGAGCCGGATTACAGAGCGGTTGTTCTGAGCTTGGTTGTACATCAGCACGCTGCGGTCGCCGAACACGCGCTCCTTGCGCAGCTCTTTTCTCCATTCCGCCAAGCTTTCGAACACATCCACGACTGTAGCAACCACGCTGAAAGATTGTGCCCAACGCGCCGCGATTGCTTCGAGGGGTTCGAAGTATTCCGGAAGCCTGGCCACTCCTGTCAGCGAGACAGGAAACTCTCTGGTTTGTTGGATCTTGAATGCGTTCGACCGCACCGATAGTTCGAACCGCCTCAGATAGCAATCATGCACGGGCCACGGAGGCATCAGTTCGTCGAAGAGGACGAAATCTCCGTAGCCGTTGGTATGGCCGAAGACCGTTGCGCCGCACCCGTCACCGATGAAACATGTCGTGTTCCAAGTCAGGGAATGGCCCAGTGCTTCCAAGGTCGTCCTCGCGATCTTCGCCTAGCGAACGAGGCATGAGCACTCAGCAGCGCTAAGCCTCGCGGGGCAGGATAGCGGACCGGATGGCTTGTATGGAAGGCGCCGACGAACGACATGGCTTTCGATGCAGCGGCGCGCTAGAACCCGATTAGGCGCTCTGAATTGCCGCCGATCGTTAGGACTCATCCAAGCAGGGGGAAAGCGTGAAAGCCGTTCGCGGCCTTCTGCCGGAAGATGTTCGCGTCGATGCGATCTCTCAGGTAGGTCACGACCGGCAGGCCGTCCAGCACGGCGTTCGTCGTCAGGCCCTCGCGCGTAATCTCCGCCCCTCCGGCGGTGCGGTCCAATCCCATATTGGCTGCCGTGACGACGCGGAAGAAGCGGGTGCCCGCGTCCTTCTCGGCTGAAAGGAGGTCTTCGATGAGGCGTGCGTGCGCGTGCGTGCCCGTGTAGAAGAGCACGCAGAAAGCCGTCATCTCCGGCGCGTCCGTGCAGGCCTTGATCTTGGCCAGCCCGTCTTTGAAAAGCGCGAGATATGCCTTGATCTTGTTCGTCACCTTGGCGCGGCCGGCACTGCCTGTTTCGGTTTCGAGCGCGATGCCTGTCGAGCCGAGACAGAAGAAGCAATCCGGTTTGATCTTCATGTCGCCGTTCTCGAACTTCGCCGTGAAGACGAGATCGCCATCAGGACGACGGTGGGTGACGGGGATGCCGCGTGCGCGCGCTCCGTACCAGAGGATCGCGAGCGCGTGCGATCCGAGCACGCGGTGCGGGACTTGGGAGGGTTCGCCCGAGTAGAAGCGAATCAGGGCATCCGCGTTCGACTCGATGCGAGACTCCACGAGCTCGACCGGGAAGCCGCGGCCCGCCAGGTACTCGAGTGCGTTCCTTCGGAGTGGGGATGCCTCCTTCTGAATGCGCTCCCATTCGGCGTCCGTGATCTTCAGGTGGTGGGTGCGCGTCTCGTAAGCGAGTTGGGCCTTGCCGGTCTCGAAGGCGTACAGCCGCACCGTCGACCCCTTGAGAAGCGCCAGCTTCTGATCGATGCGCGTGAAGAAGCCCGCTCGCCACAGGTCCGTGAGCCGCCGCGCGTCATGAGCGAGCAGCCGGTCGGTCAGCTTGTGGCTCTTGCGGAAGAGCAGCATGGCCTTCGTGTCCGCGATGCCGGCGAGGAAGAGGTCTTCCGCGGCGCGGTGATCTTCCTCCCGAAGCACAAGCCGGCGATCCAGCGGCTCGCGGAAGCGGCTCGATGAAATCTTCGTCTTCGGGCAGACGGAAGCAGTCGTGAGATCAGACGGCACACCCGAGGTCATAGAGGCTCCTTCGCCCGTCAATGGAGAAAGGCGGGACCAGTGGCTGGTCGTGGTGGTTGGCGCTCGGCGTCAGTCTCGTCCACGCGCGCGAGGGTTCGTTCGTACTCGGTCACCAACCGCACCTTCTGCTCAAGCACGTAACGGGCGAGATGCTCCTCGGCACCGGGAGCGTCGAGCGGCAGATCGAGACGCGGGTGCTGCATGGACAGGGTCGGACGTCCGATCTCGATGTGCAGTGCCGAGCCGGGAGGCTGGCGCACGAGATCGCCTGTGAGCGCGAGCACGAGTTCGGGAATGCCAATCCGGTCATGGCTCTGCGTCTCGCTCTGCATCGAACCGTTGCTCCGGGACGAGGTACGGGAGGCTGAGGTGCCTTCGGCTTCGGTTGTCCGAGCGGGACGCTGCCGGACAATCAGGGCACGCGTGTTATCGAAGCGCTCATACCGAAGGAGCGGCGTCCGTGGGCGACGATCGTCGGGGTCCCGATCCTCCGCTAATCTGGACATGTCGTTCTGGAGGCACGCGTTGTCGTAGTCTTGATCGGACATTGCAGCAGTCGTCTGCGCGAGCTCTTCGAGGCGTTGGGGAAATCCATCGGTCTGAAGCGCGCCGAGGTGGCGAAGAAGGGGGCGCTTTGAGCCCACGTCATAGCGCGCTTCCTGTGACACGTCGGTCCCTCCGCAGTCTTCGGAGAGCGTTGAGTTGGTGCCGGCCGTTGCGGCTTCCGCTGCATCGGCGCTCGTGCCGGTGGTGCGACTGATCTTCGGGACAAAGAGACGATCGGGTCGCAGATCGCTGGTATGAAAGAGCGCAAGACGAGCAAGCGGCTCTTCGGCGATGGAACCGAGAATCCGGCGCTGGCATGCCTGCCAGATCAGGGGAAACTGCTTGCCGAGTTGCTCCGTGGAGTGGAGCGCGAACCAGTGATAGTTGCGGGCGTTCCTGGCGCCTGCGACGACATGCTGCGCGTAAAGATCTGCGTTGAGTCCCCGTTGCTCGTCGATGATGCAGAGCGAGGGTGTGCGCCGCGCGGCACCCGCGATCGCGGCTTGGTACATCGAGTAGACCGCGGCGCGGGCGTTCGCATTGGCATGCTGGTCCCGGCCACAGGTTTCCACGAGGAGCACGCCGCCGCCGGCGACGAATTCGTCGAGACGGAGGACCGGCGCATTGAAATAGTCCACGAAGTCATCGTGCAGCCAGGCGAAGTTGCGAAGCGTCGAGCCGACTTGCTTTTCGAGCATGTTCCCGTTGCGTCCGACTTGGGCGAACAGTTCTTGGACCACATGCCACTGCCGCCAGATGTAGCGCTCATCGGGGAACTCCGGCTTGGTGGCCAGGTCGATGGCGTACTCACGCTCAATCGTCTTGCGGATCTCGTCGCGAAACGTCTCGCTGCTGATGGCATACAGACGCGGCAAGTCCTCGGCCTTCTTGCGGGCTGCAAAAAGCACGGCGAGGCCGGCCTTCGCATACTTGTGGACGAGGCGAAAGGATTCAGAGTCCTCGGTCATGTAGGCGAGCGCACCGACCACGGCCTGCACGCGCTCCTTCACGGTTTCCGTCCTCCTCCAGCCGGTTGAATCGACCAGGCTGAGAGACCGGCCGAGATCGAAGGACACGCCGGACGAGTTCTCGTCCTCGATCTTCATGTACACCACTCGCTCGCGGAGGCCCGGACGCATGTACCTCCCGCGTTCCACGCAGGACCGTTCCACGGAATCCACAGCCTGCTGCCAGAAGAGAAAGATGTTTCTCGCGAGCGTGCCAGAGCCATCGAGGAGGAGGACGGGAAGGGTATGGAGATCCGGGTCATCTTCGAAGTTCAAGAGGAGCGGCATGAGGGCGTTGTACAGCAGCGTCGTCTTCCCCCATCCGCTCTGCGCCAGCACGAGCCAGTTGCAGAGCTTCTCGGATAGGCTCAGGTCCACGTCGTACTCATGGACCTGGCCGAAGGCGGGACGCCACCTCGGCGATTCGGGTTCGTCGTCCGAGAGAGCGTCGTCATCGAGAGCGTCGTCGTGCATGCTCAGCCTCCTCAACTCCGGCAGTGATGCACATGCATCTGCGGCAATGCGATTGGCCACGTGCATGTGACCGACCGGAGCAATGTGCGATTTCAGTGATTGCGGGGTGCGGCACCAATCCCGATAGCGGAAGGCGCGCAGACAACCTGCCCTGCTGTTGACCGCGAAGGACGGCGCGCCTTCCGCTATCGAAGTCTGGAGCGGACGCGGGGCGAGCGCGGATACGAGTCCCAGGCGGGCAGCGCCTTGGAAGGTCTCCGGCTCGCATGAAGCAGCGCACGTCGTAGGAGATGGGGGCGAACATGCGCATCAACCTGTGAGTCTCGCCGCCGAGCACGCGTGCCGCTCGCTGAAGTAGTACGCGCGGCGGCACGTGGGGCAGTAGATCGAGATTGCCGGATCGAACACAGCGATCGGCGCGAGCCCCATCTCTTCGAGGTGACGGGAGAGGGCGTCGAGCTCAATCCGGAAGAATTCAGGATCCACTTCAATGACCATGCACCGATACTGCGCGCTCATCGCCCCTCCTCCTCGCGTTCGCCCGCCTCAGATTTTCGATAGAGCTTGAGTGCGGCGCTCATCACCGCGCGCCCGAACTCTTGCGCCGCGGCGGGCGCAGGAAATACAAACTCGTGCGCGTCCGCGAAGAGCACGTTTTCACCCTTCACCTGCAACGAAATCGCATGGCGCGTGGGTGTCTTTGGCGGGAGTGCATCAGCTGCCGACCCGATAGGTTCCGTGAGTGGTTTCATCGATCTTTCTCCTTTCAGTGTCGAGTGAATCACCGCACCGGACCGCCGCTCTTGAACGCGTCGAAATCGAAGCTGGACGAGCGGTTTTCTACGCGGCGTGGAGTCGCAGTTCGCGTGCTAGACTTATCCTTGATTTCGTCGAGGGCCGCGCATCCGCAGCGGCTATCGCAGACACCAATTCCGAGCAAGGGAAGGAGTGTCTGCGCATGCGATTCGCCGATCACGATTTCGACGCAATCCCGTTCGCCCGCCCCCGCGTCCCGCATCGTGGACGCGCATGAAAACCGACGCCGGTTCGATGAAGGCGGTGCCTGGCGAGAAGGGCATCTACCAGCGCGGGAAAAAGTACGTTGCGATCGCCTACGTCTACAACCTGAAAGAACCAGTCGGCACCTTCGACACCGTGGCCGAAGCGCGCCGCGCCCGGCTGCTCCGAATCGCGCAGCTGCACCACGAACACGAGCGCGGCCGGCCGTTGAAGTACGACAAGGAAACGACCTTTCAGAAATGGGCGACCGACTGGCTGGAACGGCGCGGGACCAGGACGAACAGCAATGCCTACGAAGCAAGCACGCTCCGCGCGGTGACCACTCAGATCAGGCGGCACTTGCTGCCGATCTTCGGACCGCACCGGCTCCACAAGCTCACCCCGACGCTCGTTGAGCAGCTGTTTGAAAAGGTGGCAGTCGGCCGAAGCGCCAAGTACCGCAGGGCCATTTTTCAATCCCTGTCGTTGATCCTCGGCGATGCTTTTCTCAAGCGGGTGATCCCGTTCGATCCGACCGAGCATCTGCCGTGGCCGAAGGCTCGGACGCGCCGCATCGAAGTGCCTTCGCCCGAACTCGTGCGGCGCGTGATTGAGGAGATGACGCCGCCGTGGCGGGATGCCGCGCTCCTTGCGGTCAGCACCGGCCTTCGGGAAGGCGAACTGCTCGCGCTCCGGTGGACGGACATTGATGTCGAGAAGAAGCGCATCCGTGTGAACAAATCGCGCGACCAATCAGGCATCGAGAAAGCGCCCAAAACCGAAGACTCCGTGCGCTACGTGGCGCTCAACGACGAGGCGCTCGCTGCGCTGCTCGCGTACCGCGAACGCACCCGCTCTGAACGCGCAGCAGCCCTCGCTGAGGCCGAGGCAACGCTCTTGATGGAACTCGCGCGCCGCGCCTATGTGCGGGAGGCGCCCGCGAAGAAGGCGAAGCATCGGCGTCCGCGGCCTGGCCGGGTGCGCGGCGAATCGGCCCGCGCGTACAAGGCACGCATGGCGGTGGAGCAGCTTCGCTCTTCGCATTGGGACCTCTACATCTTCCCGGCTCGCGTGATGCCGAAGCGAAAAAATGAGCGCATGCCGGTACTCGATGCTCGCAACCTTCTCCGGGAGTTGCATCGGGCGGCTGCGGTGGTCGGCGTGAAGCTGCGCGTCCACGATCTGCGGCACGTCTTCGCGAGCGTGGTGCTCCAACTCGGCGGTGACAGCGCGCTGAAGTTCGTGCAGCGGAACCTCGGTCACGCGAAGGCGTCTTTCACCCTCGACATCTACTCCCATCTGCTACCCGACCGCGCGGACGCCTTCCTCGCGCCCATCGGAGCGCTCTTTCACGGGCCCGCACCTAACAACACGGCTAACAGCGAAGAAGCGGCATCGGAGCGAAAGAACGGGAGCGAAGGCACTTCGGCGGATTCGACACGCGACGGCAGGGAGCGCTCATAACCCAAAGGTCGCGGGTTCAAATCCCGCCCCCGCAACCAACTTCGATTCGATCTAAGCCGCTGGAAACAGCGGCTTTATTTTGTTTCCGGCACCGGCTCTGGTGTTGCGCGAAATCCCGGACAGTCCGAGAACTGCCCGACTTCAGCGTCAGGGCGCGTCCTTTCTCGGATCGCCCGGAATCATGGCTGTAGGTGGTCGCCATCCCGTTTGTCCACGCCTTCGGTCGTAGGAGAAGCCGATCAACTTCAGAAGCGGAATGAAACGCTCTCTATCGATGTGCGTCTCCTTCTCGATTTCGGCTGACGTCGCGATGGATCGCGTGGCGAAGTACTCTCGAAGAGTGTCGAGATCCTTCTGAATGTCCTGCCAAGAGGTAGCATGCTTGTCACCATGATCCAGAAGTCTTCTCGCGATGGCCCCCGAGAGTTGTTTGACTGCGTCGTAAGCTGCGTTACCAACGATACCGCCGGCTAGTGCAGTTGCTACCCATGCGGTAGCCGGTAGAGACGCCACTGCTTCGACAAGCTCACGCAGCAGTTCGTACTCAAACTCGTGTCGTGCTGGGGCGAAGTATGCCTCGTACAGCTCCGTAACTACGGCCTCTTGGAATTCGCGGCGGGGCAGTAGACGCGAATAGTCATCGACGAAGCTCGGAGCGTCGACGTAGCCGCGTGCTAGCACCGCGTCCACGATCTGCAGCGAATGTTGTTTGGCACGTTCGATCGCTGACTCAGGTGACGCCAGACTTGCATTTAAAGGCTCCTCGGGTTCCGACATGAAACTCCTTCCAGTGCGTGTGAGGCGCCCGCTCCTGAGCAGACCTAGTTCACGCAAGAGACGTCGCATGGTAAGAGAAATCTCGCGTCCATCCGCTAGGCGCGCGACGGCATCACGCAATTGCGACTCTGTGATGCCGTTGGCGGAGAACCATTCCCACCGATACTCGCGGCTACGTAAGATGTGGAACATTGCTATCAGCTCATCGCGAGCGATCAGCGCGCCATTGATCCAGATTGCGACGCCGCGAATACGCCGTGACCCTGCACGGAGCGAAGGACCACGAGGATTCGTGTAATCCATTTGCCACGGTACTCCGGCGCGTGTGAGGTCCACTTCGATCATCAGCCGCACGTCTCGGATATCGGGCCAGAAGGGAACGAAAGCGTTCAGGTGGTGAAAGTGGAAGCCGACAAGCTGACTTTGATCATCGGATATTTCTGCTGGGTCCCACATCGGCCGAAAGAAACGGTAGTGATTCCCAAGACCTACTCGCTCGCGAGGTATCCGTATCAATGATCGCAAGAGGTTGAAGACAGCTTCTGCTTCATGCGCATTAACCAGGTAGGATTGCTGATGGAAGAGAGCGTGCCAGCGCCGGATCTTTTTGTGAGGAATGCTCTTCGGGCCCTCCTCGTCCAATGCTTCCAGGTCGTCCTCTGGCACGACCCCGTGGGCGATGATATCGCGGAGAGTCCATGCTCGAACGATCGCCGAATCGGTGGAAGTAGGACTACGGTGTATGTGCTCCACTAAGCGGACGACTGCGACGGCAAAGTCATCTGCCGACCAGTGCAGCGACTCGATAGGTATACCGCCTCGAAAGAGTACGCCAGCAGAACCGTCAACTGTGACGATGTCGCTCTCTCGTATCGCTACGTTGCCAAGTGTTGCGCGCAATCGATCGGCGCTGATGCGAAACGCCGCGCCTGCTACGCACGGACGGGCGATACCGCGTGCAACAACGGCAGCATGGCTGGTCATGCCTCCGCGCGACGTTACGATTGCCCGTGCTGCGAACGCTGCCGGTATGTCTCCGGGCGACAACTCAGAGAGCCAAAGAACGACGTCTTTGCCTTGGCTTGCTAATGCCACGGCGCGCTCGGCGGAGAAGACGACCTCGCCGCTTGCTGCACCGGGGGACGCAGGTAGACCCCTACCCAAGGGCTTCAGATTGTGCGGCCTGAGCTTGGGTCTTACGACATCCAGCAGGGCACGCGCGGAAATTCTGAGGATAGCTTCGGATGGCTCGACGACGCCTTCACCGAGGAGTTGAATCGCCACACGTGCCTCGGCGTGCGCGGTCATCTTAGCGGGTCGGACGCTCAACACATACAGCTTGCCGCGCTCGATTGTGAATTCGATGTCGCAGGCTGTGTGGTAGTAGGCTTCGACAAGTGAGCGTACACGCTCCAACTCTGCCATCGCGAGTGGGAAGCGCATCGCCAGCGTGATGTCTGGTTCCATCTCCACGTCGATAATACGGAAACATTTCGCCAGCGACCACCAACCAACGGAGTTGGTGCGTGAGTCAGGCCATCACAGCTGCATGCGAGGTACGCCTGGGTCTTCTGCATGGCGTCGCGGAGGTCGCGTTCGTCGGTGATGTTGTAACGGTCGAAGACGCTGCGTCGCCCGCCTTCAGTCCCTCTGGTACGAGCACCCACAGGATGCCGCCGTTGTTCTGCAGGATCGTTGCGGGCTGGTCGCCGAACACGACGCTGCGCGGAATGACGTCATTCGCATTATCCAGTTCGATCGTCACCTTCTCGCCCGGCTGCGCGGACGATGGAAGGACGCGCTTGACCGTCGGAGCCGGGCGTTGAGGTGCCGGGGCTGCTGTCGTCGTTGCCGCCGCTGCCGACGGCTGTTTCCCCTTTTTCGACGCCGGCATTTTGGCCGGAGCCATCATCAGAAATGCGAAGCAGAGGGTTGCGCCAAGGCGCACCGCCAAACGAGTCGAACGCATGATGTCCTTTTGTTCAGGAGAGCCGCGAGGGGCTCAATTCCCTACCCTCAACAAAAGCGATGAACGGAGAGCTCAAAATCGTCCTGACCTCTAATCGCGGTCGGTGTCGGCGGCCGTCGCTGCTGGGGGCGAGCGAATGAGCGGACAAATCTTCTGAAACTCGATCTGCCGCGTGTCAAAGTGGGCTGGATAGATGCCGCGGCCAAGTCGTTGTGGCGGAAATCATTAGGAGTGGTGGAGCTGACGGGATCGAACCGATGACCTCCTGAGTGCGATTCAGCGCCTCACTCGATCAGATACCGAAAGACTTAAGAGAAAATTAAGAGTGGATCAACGGAGTTCGTCGTTGATTCACGCTGATATCGCGTTGCTAACTACTTGTAGTAAGTGGGGTTGCCCACCAAGATCATGACCGATCAAGTTCAATCAACGCAGCGAAGAATAGCTGTTTCGTAAACTCATAACCCAAAGGTCGCGGGTTCAAATCCCGCCCCCGCAACCAATGTAAATATATGAATGGCCGGCGCATACGCCGGCCGTTCCTGTTTTTGGCGATCACCGAAAACAGGAAAACTAAGGCGATTTTAAGGGTTGGTTAGCGACCATTCCACCAGGGATGGCGCGGCGCGGGATCGGCGTCGTGGTGGCCGGCCAGTCGCGCGTACGTGGCGAGAAGCAGCGGAACCACCGCGACTGGCGAGAAGAGCTCCTCGTAACGAGCGCGCGCCGCTCGCGCCAGCATTTCACGCCGCGCGGCGTCGCGCCCGAGCTCGGTCATCGCCGCAGCGAGCGCATCGACGTCGGCTGGCCGCACGAGCACCCCGGCGTCCGATCCGAGCATGTCCGGAATGCCGCCGACAGCCGAGGCGATCACCGGAACGCCGTGCGCCATCGCTTCGACGATCGTATTCGGCGTCCCTTCGGCCAGCGTGGGGAGCACGAGAACGTCGATGCTGCGCATGAACGCATCGCGAGCGGCCGGTCCGGCGTACGTGCCGGTGAATGTGCAGCGCCCATTCAGCGCGAGGGCCGCGGCTCGACTCATCACGTCGTCGAACTGCGGACCGCCGCCGGCGATGCGAAGCGACGCGTCGGGTACGCGATCCGCGGTCTTTACGAACGCGTCGACCAGGGCAAGCGGCCCTTTGCCGTATTCGAGCCGTGCTGCGAAGCCGAACGTGACCCGGCCGTCGCTCGACCTCGGCGCCGGCGCGGCGACGTCGGCGAGGGTGATGGGCAGCACGCCGACCGCCGTTCGACCGAACTTCTCCCCGAATCGTGCCGCGAGGCTCGGAGAGAGAGCGGCGACGTGCGCCAGCGGCAGCGCCGCGGCGAGATGGTCGTAATAGAAATTGAGATCGGGGAGGAAGTCGGCGGTGCCGAGCTCCTGGTACAGAACAGGAATGTTGGCCGCATGAGCGCCACGGATGATCGCGACGGACGCCGGATCGGGCGTGACGACGTGAACGACGTCGGGCTGCAGGCGCGCAAAGTACGCGTGGCAGCGGCGATCGTAGCTGGAGGAGAGGCCGGCGGCCGTCTTCTGCAACAGCCGCCGTGGTCCCGTCGGAATGTGCGGCATGTGATTGCGAACGAACTGCATGCCACGGCCGACCAGCGACCGGCCGGCGATGCACGACACCGGCACGCGCGCGTCGAGCAGCCGCCGATAGTGCGGGTCGTCGGCCCGCGGCGGATGGAGAACGGTGACGCAGGCGTCGTGTCCCGCCGCTCTGAGCACGATCGCGTACGCGACGATCGTTTCGTCGGCGCCGCTGATCGGGCCGGCGAAGCGGCCTTTGCACAAGACGATCTTCACCGCACCTCCGCAACGGTCTTCGACGCGAGCGCGCGGAGCGGCGCATCGAGCAGTTTCGCCAGCTTATCCGCTCCCGCCGCGTTGAGGTGGTTGTTGTCGCAGAAATCGGCGGGAACGAACGCCGGATCTTCGCCCAGATCCCACACGGCGATGCCGGCATCGGAGCGGCTGGCGGCGATGGCGATCCTCTGCAGCTCGCGAAACCGGGCGCTCACGATCGGCGGACGTTGCGTCACGTAGTCGCGTGCGTGTGGAAGGCGGAGCAGCACGACGGCCGTCCCGCGGCTGCGCAGCAGAGCGATGGTCGCGGTGAGCGCCGCTGCGTTTCTGCGGACGACGTTCGCTTTTTGCGATGCCTTTGCGAGCGAGTTGAAGACGGCGCCGGCGTTGAAGTTCTTCGGCGTGACGCCATCGGTGTAGTAGTAGCCGGGAGCGAAGCCGCGTGGCGGATGGTAGAGCGGGCTGCAGCTCTTGTCCCGATTGCGCCACGCCAGCGGCGTGACGCGAGGCAGACCGGTGAACGGAAACATGAAGCTCGTGGCGAAAACCTCGCCGGCCTGCGTCGCACCGGCCGTCGGGAACTCTGCGGGCGACAAGCCGAGCTCCTGCAGCGGCCGGACGTCTCGCGTCGCGACAATCGCCGGAACGAGATCGGAAACGTACGGCAGCTCGTCGTATTCGATCACCGCGACCTTCAGGTTCGGTACGCGATGGAGATGCCTGGCGACGATGGCGCGGATGCACGTGTAGTCGAGCCACGTTCCGGCGAGGTTCATCGCGTGAACCGTGAAACGTTGCGGCCGAATGCCGAACAGCACGTGCGACGATCCGGCGAACAACACCTCCGTGCGATCCGACAGCGACGCCACCGCGGTGCTGCCGAGCGAACCGCCCCGGCAACCGCTGGTCCCGTAGAGCCGCGGCGGGATTTCGCGGCAGACGAGGACGGCGATCGCGGCCGCGACGGCGATCGCCGCGTGCCAGAAACGCTCCTTCCGGGGGAGCGCGCCGTAACGGCGAACGGTCTCAGAACTGAAAATAGATGAACTCATGGCGCTCGACCGCACCGCACAGGAGAATGGCTGAGAAAACCGCGATATAGCACGCCAGCCGCAGCGCGCGCGGCCACGTCTTGACGACAGGGACCGCCGCGCCACTTCGCTCCTGCGCCCACTCCATCGCCAGCAGCGGCAGCGCGAAGCAGAGCATCGTCACGGCGACGAGGCGTCCGTGCGTCAGAGCAGGGGCGACCGTATTTCGCAGCAGCGTGCCGGCGTCGCGCAGGCTCGGGGCGGCGAAGAGAAGCCATCCGATGCAGGTGACGTTGAAGAACGCAAAGACGGCGCCAGCGCGCCCGACGCGGCGAACGAATACGCTCGACGCGGCGACCATCGAGCGCAAGGACGCCAGCAGCGGCTCCGCGGCGCGATGGACGCAGAGCAGGACGCCGTGAAATGCACCCCAGGCGACGAAGTGCCACGCCGCGCCGTGCCACAGACCGCCGAGAAGCATCGTGATCATCAGATTGCGGTACGTCTTCAGCGTCCCCTCGCGATTGCCGCCGAGCGGGATGTAGAGGTAATCGCGCAGCCAGGTCGAGAGCGAGATGTGCCACCGGCGCCAGAAGTCGGCGGGGTTGGTGGCGAAGTACGGATGGCGGAAGTTCACCATCAGCTCGAATCCCATCAGCTTGCTGAGGCCGCGGGCGATGTCGGAGTAGCCGGAAAAGTCGCCGTAGATCTGGAAGGCGAAGGCGTAGAGGCCGAACAGCACCTCCAGGCCATGAAACGCCTGCGGATTCGCGAACAGCGGTTTCGTAAATGCGGCCATGTTGTCGGCGAGCACGACTTTCTTGAAATAGCCGAGGAGGATGAGCCACGCGCCGGTGCGGAACATCTCGTACGTGATGCGGCGCGGCGTCCGGATCTGCGGCAACAGGTGCGCGGGACGCGCGATCGGCCCGGCGATGAGCTGCGGAAAGAGCGCGACGTAGAGGCCGAACTCGACGAAGTCGCGCGTCGGCTCCACGCGCTGGTGGTAAACGTCGACGATATAGCTGATGTTGTGGAACGTGTAGAACGAGATGCCGAGCGGCAGGACGACCTGCAGCAGGGGAGCGCCCGGATCGAGCGCGAAGACGTGCAGCATGCCGCCGAGCGTCGCGGCGAAAAAGTTGAAGTACTTGAAGACGAAGAGAATGCCGAGGTTGACGGTGACGCTCGTGACCAGAATCAGCTTCCTCCGCCGCGGATCTTGTACGCGCGCGAGCAGGCGGCCGAAGGCGTAGTCAATCGCTGTGGAGAACAGCATCAGGCCGAGGAAACGCCAGTCCCACGAGCCGTAAAAGAACCAGCTTGCGAGGAGGAGCATCACGTTCTGCGCTCGATGCCGCAGCACGACGTACGCCGCGTAGACGACAACGAAGAAGCCGATGAACACGAATGAGTTAAAGAGCACGCCGGTCCCTCTGCTCGATCGAGTCGAGCGCCGGCTCGAGCTGCGCCCAGACCGCCTCGTCGCTGGCCCGCGCGTGCATGCGCGCCTGAGCATTCGCGGAGAGGCGCGCGTAGCCGGCGCGGTCGTGCGTCGCCATGTCGTAACTCTCGGCGATGCGGTCGCGCAACGACGTCCAGACGAGCCGATGCCATGTCGTTGTGCAGCGGCCATCAGGATCCTGTGGCCACGACGTTGGCTCGGGGTGCGACTCGACGACCAGGCCGCTGCTGGAATCGAAGTAGTCGGCGATGGCGGAGTGCCGCGGCGCGACGGCCGGCCGGCCGGCGGCCAGGAAATCCTGCAGCGGGAGGCATGCTCCTTCGGCGCGCGAGGCATTGAGGTAGTACGTGCTCGCGCCAGTGAGCTCGAGCATCTGCGCGTCGTCGAGATAGGCGCTGATGAGGACGACTCTGCACCGGTGCCCGATCCCGAGCGTGCGCCAGAAGCGAACGATCCGGTTGACGCCGAACGCCGCGCGTTGCGGCGGGACGACGAGCTTTACGACCAGCGTGGCATCGCTGCGGTCGCGGAGCGCGAAGAGAAACGCCGTGAGCAGGTCTTCCCAGTTCTTGCGCTGGTCGAACGGATTCAGCACGGTCGTGTAGACGATGCCGGAGAGCTCGACACACGAGAGCGGCGGCGGCGCGGCGGAGGTGATGTCGCGCCACTCCGCGCGTGCGGTACGCGCCGACCGTCCCAGCGCGCTGGCGAGGTCGATCGATCGCCGCGAAAGGTGCGGCCGCACGCGGCGGTGGTAAACGCTCGTGGCGTGCGACGACGCCTGCAATCGCGGCACACCGTCGCTGGTCAGCTCGTACGCCAGGCAATCGAGGAGTCTGCGTTGCGGCTCCCACGCCGCGAGCTCGAAGAACTGACGGCGCACCGGCACCGGCACGACGCGGATCGGCACCCGGACGCCGGAGCGCATGAAGGCGTCGCGCGTGAACTCGCTCGACGTCAGCAGCAGGTCGAGTGAGTTCGCGATCGCGACCCAGTCGTTTCGCGGGTTGCCGCCGAGCGCGTAAGCCGGCACGTCCGGAAAGTCCCAGAACGGAAAGGCGGCGTTCCGCGCGCCGGCCGTGGGACAAAAAAAGTCGAGCGGTCGAAAGCTGAGGTGGATCGCTCCGTCCGCGGTCTCGAGATCGCGTGCGGCGACGGTCACGCCTCCCCACCGCCCCAGCAGCGGCAGGAACGACTGGCAGACGTAGTGGTACGAGTACGACGCGGAGCCCATCCGGTCAGCCGCCGGCTCGTCATTCCCCACAGTGCTGATCACGAGCGCGCGGTTCGTCTGCGTCACGGACGGCGTTCCCTCACGAGCGGCGATGGCGCGCAGCCGCCTTGGCGTAGACGTCGCGCGTGGCCTGCGCCACGTTCGGCCAACGGAATCGCTCCGCATGACGCAGCGCATTCGCGGCGAGCTGCTCGCGGCGCGCCCCGTCTTCGAGCAGCGCTACGAGCTTCCGACGGAAATCGGCCTTGCTCCGGTTCTCGAACAGCTCGAGCGAGTCGCTCGTGGCGGCCATCTCGCGAAAGCAGGGAAGGTCGGAGGCGAGCGTCGGCTTCCCGTAGGTCAGCGGAAACGCCACGGAGTACGAATTCGTCGCCTGCGTGTGCGGTGCGAGCGCCAGGTCGGTCGCGGCCATCGCCTCGGCGACCTCGGCGTCGGACAGATAGCCGGTGATGATCACGCGCCGCGTCATACCGATTTTCCTGACGTGTCGTTCGACGGCATCGACGTACTGCTGCTCGATCGGCCGCCGTGCGCCGCCGGCGATCACGAGCACAACGTCATCAGGCAGGTGCCGCAGCGCGTCGGCCACGAGCGTGTAGCCTTTGTTCGGGGTGATGTACCCGAAGAGTGTGAGGAGGCGCTTTCCGTGGAGACCCCAGCGCTCGCGAAAGGCCTGGCCGGCGGTCGCTGCGGGCAGCGGCGACGGAATGCCCATCGGCACGACGAAGAGCCGCTGGCGGTCGAGACCGCGCAGCGCGAACTCGTTGTGCGCTGTCTCGGTGTGGACGATCGTCGCGTCGGCGTCGAACGTCTTGACCTCGACGCTTTCGCGCCAGCCGCGGTGCGCGAGCAGGCGCTTCCGCCGCAGCCAGCGGACCGGGTTGCGGCGCGACGTCATCGGGAAAATCGCGTCCAACCCGAGGGTCGTGTGCGCCGTGACGACGGTCGGCTTCCGGACCAGCGCGCGCAGCTCCGCGAACGCGGAGCGGCCGTTCGGCGGCGGAAATCCCCAGAAACTGAACTCGTGCTGGAAGTGGACGACGTCGACGCTTGCCGCGTTCAGGGCGCGGGCCTGCTCCTCGTAGTGCGACGACGGCTGTGCGCCGACCGTGATCGGCACGATCTCGATCTCCGTTTCTGGAACGAGGCGCAGCGATTCCGCCAGCGACGCGGAGTACGAAGCGATTCCGCACCGCTGCCCGACCGTCGTGACCATGGCGATCTTCATCGCCGCCAGCCGAAGAGCTGCACGACTTTTTTCAGCGGCCGTTTCACGAACTGAGGAAGCGGAACGGGGCGCGGCTGGCGCCCGTACCACGCCGCGCGATCCTTTCGGACGGCCGCCATCGCGCGCTTCGACATCGGCTTCCAGTTCTCCGGTTTGCGCAGGAAGAGCTCGATCGACGTGAAGATGAAATTGCCCGCCTTCACTGACGTGTGCGGCCCTGTGTCACCAGTGAAGCCCGGCGGAACGTCGAAGAGCACTGGGTTCGTGATCATCTGCTCGTCGACGGAAAGGTCGAGCGGCTCGACGAGCTGCATGCCACTGCCGCCGACGAACGTCGGCTCGAGCTCTTCGGGCTGGAAGAACTCCGAGTGCCACTGGCCGTTCAATACGACCTCGGTGGCGATGGCGGCGACGCCGTTCGGCTTCAGGACACGCGCGATCTCCTGCATCGCCAGCACGGCGCCGGGATGTCCGCCGAAGTGCTCGATCGACGAGAAGCTGAAGACGAAGTCGAACGTTTTGTCGGGAAACTTCAGGTCGAGCGCATCCATCTTGCTGAAGACGAGCGCCTCCTCGCGGTACGGGAACGGAGCGAGACGGCGTGCGTTCTCGGGGAACGTCGGGTCGAGGTTCATGAACGCCGACTCGCGCGAGTACAGATCGATCGCTTCGACCCGGCGCACGTGGTTGGCCAGGTAGTACAACGGCCACTCGACGCCCGCGCCGACGCCGAGCCCGACCGCGCCGGGCCGGATGCAGCCGAGCTTGTGCAGGCCGTAGAGGCCGAGGCCCCACTCCCAGTACTTGCGGTGAAGCGCGGAGAGCGTCCTCCACTCCGGCGTCATCGCGTCGAGCAGCTCATGCCACAGCGGATCGTCGTCGAGTCTGTCGGCGAGGCCGTAGATCTTGCAGAGTTTCAAGCGCCGTCTCCTCCACGGACGACCGTGGGTTTGCGCCTGGCCTCGAAATAGTTCCAGTGCCCCTCGTCGACGATCTCGACGTCATGCGTCTTGCCGACGATCGTTCGCAGCTCGTTCTTGGCCGTTTCGAAATGCCATTCGCCGCTGATGAGGTCGATGTCTTTCAGTCGATCGAGGAAATCGAGCTCGCGAAAGATGTTCACTTCGCTCTGTTCGCAGTCGATCTTCAGCCAATCGATGTGCTGCAGTTTGAACTTGCGCAGCATCTGCGCCACAGAGACGGCGTTGGAGAGCTGCCGTGCGCGATAGGCGCGCTCGAACTCGTTCGACGGGTAGATGTCACGCCCCGCCTCGCTGCCGTAGAAGCCTAGGACGGCCAGATGATTCGGTTTGCAGCGGCCGCTCCGGGAGTTCTTCACCAGCACCTGGTAGTGCTGCTTCAGCGGCTCGAAGCTGTAGATTCTGGCCTGCGGAAAGTACTTCGCCGCGAGCGCGGTGAAGGTGCCGATGTGCGCTCCGATGTCGACGATGACGCGCGGCGTGAAACCGGACTCTGCCAGCTTCCGAACGCCGTAGCAGTCGTCGATCTGCACCTCGTGGCAGATGGCGTAGTCGATGTGGCGCTCGCGCTCGTCGAGGTGCACGTGCATCCGGCATTCGGGGGTCTGGAAGATCTCAGTTTTGGCTCTAAAACGGTCCCGGAGAGAGGCGAGGTTCATGACGTTCGATGGGCAGGCCGGATGGTTGCTGCGGACAGCGGCGAGTTTAGCACGCACGTTGTGCGCTCGCGTCACGGCAGCGGCTGCACGAGCTCGGTCCGCCAGGCGAGCTTCGGACGGATGACGCCCGGAACGATCGCGTGATGCTCGCGCTCCCGATTGATGTCGACCGCGTGGAAGCTGACGGCGTGATGCGCGGCGGCTTCCAGCCGTGCCATGTCGGCGACGATGAAAGCGCTGACGGAGTATCGCGCTTCGTTCAGCAGGTCCGCCGGAAACGTGCAGATGCTTCGATAGAGCCCCGCCGGCTGGGGTCTGCCGTACCAGTCGTCCTCGGCGGTGTTGAACGACGGCATGTTCGCCGAGGCCAGTACGGTCACGCCGGTTTTCTCGACGAGGTGAATCGACGTGTAGATCTTCGTCCCCGGAACAAAGTTCCAGTAGTCGATCTCGACCCGCAGCGGCACGCGGATGTCGACCGAGAAGCGCGTCGATTCGCCCGAGACGACGCGGATGGCGTGCAGCCGGATGTTCTGGTTTCCGGGAGCGTCGTCGCGATTCCCCCATTCGATCTCCGCCGCGTCACCGCTCGGCGAGACCGACTCGATGTAGTCGGCGATCACCTCCTCCGTGCTCCCGTCGCGACAGAGCGATCCGCCATCGAGGAACAGCACGCGCGAGCAAAGCGTGGAGACGGCATGGAGGTTGTGGCTGACGAGGAGAAGCGTGGCGCCGCTTCCGACGATCCGCTCGATGAACGACTGGCACTTCTGCTGAAACGCCGCGTCGCCGACGGCGAGCACTTCGTCCAGCACGAGGATCTCCGGCTCGAGATGCGCGGCCACCGCGAACGCCAGCCGCATGTACATGCCGCTCGAGTAGTGGCGCACCGGCGTGTCGAGGAAGGTCTCGATCTCCGCGAAGGCGACGATTTCGTCGAGCTTCCGCCGCACGCCCGCCTGGCTCATGCCGAGGATCGCGCCGTTGAGGAAGATGTTCTCGCGTCCGCTGAGGTCGGGATGGAAGCCAGTGCCGACTTCCAGTAGCGACGTGAGTCTGCCGCGCCACATGGCTCGGCCGGTAGTGGGGCGCGTGACGCGCGAGAGGATCTTCAGGAGCGTGCTCTTGCCGGCGCCGTTGCGGCCGATGATGCCGACGGTTTCGCCGCGCTCGATCTCGAAGTCGAGATCGCGTAGCGCCCACATCTCGTTCCCGCCGCCGGCCGCCCCCGGCGTCCGGAACAGCCGCAGCGGTGCGCGCGCGGCGTGTGCGAGCGCGTCGCGCAAGCCGGTCTCGCGCGGACGGCCGATCGTGTACCGCTTTCCGAGCCCCTCGGCTTTGATCGCGATCGGCATCGTCAAAGCACGTCCGCGAAGTGCTCTTCCATCCGGCGGAATACGGCAACCGCGCAGACGATCAGTACCGCCGTCACCACTCCCTCGACGCCGATGGCCCGCCAGTGCACCGGCCGATCGAACAGCGCGGCGCGGTAGCCCTCGATCAGCACGGCCAGCGGGTTGAGTTGCGCGGCGAGCTTCAGGCGCGGCGGCAGGATCGTCGCCGAGTAGAAAACGGGCGTTGCGAACAGCAGCAGTTGCATCACGTGCGGCAACGCCACGTTGACGTCGCGATACGTTACGTTGAGCGCCGCCAGGCACATGCCGACGGCCAGGGCGAGGGCCAGGGTCAGAGCGATCATTGGAATGAGCGCCGCGACTCGCCACGTGACCGGCACGCCGTAGTACGCCATCAGCGCGGCGAGCAGCACGAATGCGATCGCAAAGTCGACGAGGCGCGCGCCGATCGCGGCGATCGGCACGAGGACGCGCGGAAAGTAGACCTTGGTGATCAGCGGAGCGCTTCCGACCACGCTTTGGCTGCTGCTGAAGAGCGCGTTCGAGAAAAACGTCCAGACGAGAAAGCCGGAGTACGCGAACAGTGGATACGGAACGCCCTCCGACCGCAGTTGCGCCGGCCGGCCGAAAAACGCGCTGATCACCACCATTGCCAGCAGCGGCTGCAGCACTGCCCACAGCACCCCGATCATCGTTTGCTTGTAACGAACCCGCACGTCCCGCCACATGAGCAGCAGCAGCAGCTCGCGCGACGCCCACAGCTCGCGCCACTCGAACACCACCGCCGAGCCGGGCTGGGTGACTGTGAGCGGAACTTCACCGGCGCCGGATGAGAACGCGGACACGACCGAGGACTATAACCGGTTGCCAGGGCGGACGTTCTGGTCGACCCGCAACCGGCGGAGCACTCCGTCACGCATTGGGCGCGCGCGGCGCCGTCAGCATCCGGCTTTCTTCAGCTCGACGCGTCGATTGCGCGCACGATTGGCGTCGGAGCTGTTCGGGACGACCGGCACGGTGTCGCCGTAGCCTTTCGCCGTCAGCCGGCTCGCGGCGATGCCGTGTGCAACGAGCCACGACTTCACTGACTCCGCGCGTGCCTGTGAGAGCTTCGCGTTGTACGCAGCGCCGCCGACGTTATCCGTATGCCCTCCGAGCTCGAACGCGCCTGCCAGCGATTTCATGACTGATGCAACTTGCTCCAGGACCGGCTCCGATTCCGCGCGAATCGTCGCTTTGTTGAAATCGAAGTTGATGCCATAGAGCGCGACGCGACAGTTCTTCGCCAGCGCGGCTTTGAGGCCGGCGCCAACGTCCGCGACCGTCACGTCCCAGACATCGGCGCCTTCCTGAAACACGCGCGCCCAGAGATCGCGGCCGTTCTTCGCGTAGTGCGCCGTGACGGTTGCGCCGTTGTTCTCCGTGACCGTCCACCCGGCATTGCGGAAGGCCCCCTCATACGTGCTGCTGAAATCGAGCGGCGACACGTTCGCCGGCCCGCGGTACATCTTCGACTGCGTGCCGGTGCCGACGTATTGCGGATCGTGGTCTGCGACGGCAACATTGAGGGGCCCGTCGTCGTGACGCGTCGTCAGGAGCTTCGCGCCGGCGAGCGGCGTGACGTATGGGAAATCCTGCGCATCCGTGAAGGCCTCGGGCTGTGCGCCCGGTGGCCGCAGCACGAGCGTACGGGCTTTCGCCGCCGGCTCGACGATCGCGACGCTGTTGCTGTAAGCGTCGTTCTTCAGCGAGAGGTCGACATACGTCGCCTCGGGCCCGGTGCCTCGCCGGAACGTACCGTGCGCTCCGTCGTTGTCGGCATTGAGAAACACGAGCTTGAACCCGCTCGCTTCGAGCTGCGCCTGCACGCGCTTGAATACGGCCACGCCGTTCCAATGATCCCAGGTGGATGTCGGGCCCGGCGGATACAGTGAGCCGGCCCAATGGTGTCCCTTCGCTTCGATCGTCTGCGGGTCATCCGTCTTGCCGACCCGGAACGTGTCGGTGCCGAAGTCCTCGACCGTCGTGTTGTCCGGGTTGATGGTGAAGAGACTCTGAGGGAACCACGGCGGGTACAGTTGCGTCGCCGCCATCAACGGGGGCGCAAGAAGAACGACCAGCAGCAGCGCCGGCAGGAGACGCCAAACACTGACAAGGGTCGACATTTTTTCGACCGCACGCGCGTTCGCCGCTTTCGTCATGCTCGCCTGCACCTGGTCGCTCAGATTCCGCATCGCTTTGCCTCCGACGCAATTCTACTCACGCCGCCTCATTCCCATCGATGCCTTTTTCTGGCCTCGCGCCCCCTTTTTCGAGTCGTCGCGGATCGACGAAAGAAGCCATCCTCAAATGGCTTCACAAGTGGCGAGGACCGTTTCGAACCGGACCGCCTCTTCGACTTCCTTGCTGCCCGCGGTTGCGGGCTGAGGCCGGCTCCTACTGCGCTTCCAGCGCTGCGCGCGCCAGGTCGCGAGCAATCAATGCGTCGACTTGTGTGTCGAGGTTGGCGAGGACGGCGATGACCAGCTTGTCCTCGGAGTAGTACTGGAGGGAGGCGTTCGAGCCGGGGACGCGGCCTTCGTTGGCGAAGACATGGCGGCCGCTTGGTGAGACGGCGAGATGCAGCGCGCAGCCGTAGCCGTTGCGGAAGGGCGTGGTCATCTTTGCCAGGGAAGTGGGCTTCAAGAGTTTGCCGCCGAAGAGCGCCTGCTGCCACTTCAGCAAATCATCGGTCGTGGAGAGGAGTGAGCCCGCGCCGCCGAGGTCCGCCAACTCCGGATCGGCGCTGGAATCATTCATCCCCAGGGGACGGAGGATGTTCTCCGTCACGAATGCGCCGTAGGTTTGCTTCGTCACGCGTTCGATGATCGTACCGAGGAGCTGATAGCCGAGATTGCTGTACGTCCACTCCTGGCCGGGCCTGAAACTGAGGCGCGCGCTGCCGTCGCTGGGAATGCCGGAGGTGTGCGTCAACAGGTGCCAGATCGTTACGTCGTTCCACTCCGGCGGCGACTTCGGCAGGTAGCGGCGGATCGGATCGGAGGTGCGCAGTGCGCCGCGCTCTTCGAGGAGCAGCGTGGCCGCAGCCGTGAACTGCTTCGTCAGTGAACCGATGCGGAACCGCGCTTCCGTTGTGTTGGCGTAGCGGAAGAGAACGCGCCCGTCGCGCGCCACGAGAACGTTGCCGCGAAAGCGATCGGGCCCGTATGCCGCCATGGCCTTCCCGATCGCTTCCGTAGTCTTGTCTGCGGACTTCTCGTGGATCTGCACGCGCCCAGCGAGGTCGAACCGTTCGCCGGGATTGAGAAGGTAGTAGCCCTTTCCTTCATGAGTAGCGCCGTCGACGATGCCGACGTGGCCCTCCCCAACGACTTCGAACGAGTTTCCCTGCACGACGACGGCCGTCGCTTCGTCGACGCCGATGCCGAGCGGGGCGTGGATCTGGCCCGTGTACTTCACCAGTCCTGCTTCTCCGCGCCGCTCGCTCCAGTGCGGAAAGAGCAGGACGCCTGAGATCAGACCGAATCCCGGCACGAGCGTACGACCGTCGGCCGCGATGATGGTCGAGGTCTGGATGATCGCTCCCGCGGATGTACCCCCGACGACACCGCCGCGAGCGAGGACGGCCTTCAGCTCCTGCTCGGTGCGGGTGCCCTGGTAGATCTTGATGAGGTATGCAGCCTCACCGCCGAGGATCCAGACGCCGCGGGCGCGACGGAGAGGCTTCACGAACTCTTCCGAATCCGCCACCGCGCGGTCGCGCGTGTCGAGGATAGTGATGTCGTCCGTCTGAAAGAGCTCACCGTGGCGGCTCTTCAATACCGCCAGACGCTCCTTCACGTCTTTCTCCTCGAGCGCAGTCGGGATGACAACGATCGGCGCGCCGCGGCCGGCAAGCCTGGTGAATGCCTGCATGATGCCGGGAGCGTTCTTGCCGCCGCCGGCGAGAATGAGCGCACCACGCGAAGCGAGGCTTGTGACGGCCGCCCCGGGCGGGTACTCCGTGGCCGAGGGTAAGGCCGTCTTTGCCGTTGTTTCTTTCGTCGCCGGCGCCGGGCTCGCATCACCGTTCGCCTCAGGATTCGCCGTCAGCGCCTTGCGGTGCATGGTCAGGTTGAACGTCCGGCCATGCGAGACGGTCATAGTCACGGTTAATTCGTCGTGGTCGAGCGTTGCCGTGCAATCGAGCGTGTCTACCCGAAAGGTCAGGCGATTGCCTTCGACCTTACCCTCCGACAGCGGCGCCATTTCATCGCCGGACTGAAACAAGCGTCCCAGCACTCCTCCGGCATCGGCTTGCCGGATCTCGATGGCCAGCGGGGTTGACTTCCCCTCATGCTGGAGTGCTCCCTCCCACGTCCCCTTGAAATCGGGAGTATCCGCCCGGGCCGCCAAACCGGACAGCAAACCCAACAAGCATGCAACGCGCACCAATCGCTTCATACAAAACCTCCTGCGCCGCAGAATGCACCGATGCCTCTCGACGTGCGGTCGAGGTTTGTCGGGAAGCGTTGCGCGTGCTCGACGAAACTTGACACTACGCCCGTCGCGCGGTGTCTACAATCGAGCGGTGTCCCGGATACTGCTCATCGACGACGATGTCGAGCTGTGCGACCTCGTCACGCGCTTCCTCACCGGTGAAGGGTTCACGGTCGACGCGGTCCACACTGGCGCTGCCGGTGCGGAACGAGCGCTCGTGGGCGTGTACGCCCTGGTCCTGCTCGATGTGATGCTTCCCGGCACGAATGGGTTCGAAGTGCTGCGCCAGATCCGGGCACGCTCGGCCGTGCCGGTGGTGATGCTGACCGCGAAGGGCGAGATCCTCGACCGCGTCCTCGGCCTGGAGATCGGCGCGGACGACTACCTGGCGAAGCCGTTCGATCCGCAGGAACTGGCGGCACGGATCCGCGCCGTGCTGCGCCGCACGTCTCCTGACAAGGCGGCCGCGCGGCGACCGGCCCTGACCGTTGGAGACATCGAGCTCGAACCGGCGGCGCGGCTCGTCCGGCGCGGGGGAGATGTCGTCGAGCTGACGAGCGTCGAATTCGACCTGCTTGACGCATTGCTGGCCGAGGCGGGGCAGGTCGTCAGCCGGGAATCGCTCGTCCGCAACGTCCTTGGCCGGGAGCTCTCACCCTTCGACCGCAGCATCGACACGCACGTCTATCACCTCCGGCGCAAGCTCGGGCCGCTCCCGAACGGGACCGAGCGCATCGTCGGCGTCCGCGGCATCGGATATCTCTACGCATGCTCCGCAAGATCTTCGTCTCATTCTGGTTGACGGTCGTCGTCGCCGGTCTCGCCTTTCATGGCGCATCGACGGCGCTTCATCAGGCCGAGCTGCGTTCGAATGAGCGAGAGCAACAGCTGGTCACCGCGGCGCGGGATGCAGCGGAGGCTTGGGAACGGGGCGACAAAGCTCGTGCAGCCGCGACCATGGCCGCGATCAATCGAGCTCTGGGCACCAGCGCCAACGTGCTCGATGCGCATGGCCAGTCGATCCTCGGCATTCCACCCGGTGCCGCCGCGCGCGGCTTCGTGGAAACCGCTACGCGATTCTTCGCCCGCGGGGTTCATGGCGTCGTCGGCGATTCCGGCGTCCAGCTTGTCGGCGAAACCTTCGAGTCGACGGGCGCCGCCCGCTATACGGTCGTCACTCCGGCGCGCCGGAACCCCTTCCTCTGGTTGGCCGCGAGCCGGCAGGCGACGGATCTCGTACTGGCAGTCATCCTGATTCTCGGCGGTGTGGCCTGCTTCGTCCTGGCCCGGCATTTCGCTGCGCCGTTGACGCAGCTCGGAGCCGCGGCGAACGCCGTTGCCGACGGCAGATTGGAGACTCGCGTTTCGGAGCGCATCGGCGCACGGCGCGACGAGGTGGGAACATTGGCCCGCGACTTCAACCGGATGGCGGAACGCATCGAAGCGCTCGTCGCCGGCCAGCGCCGTCTCCTCGGCGACGTCTCACACGAGCTCCGCTCCCCTCTGGCGCGGCTCACGGTCGCCCTTACGCTGGCGCGCCGCCAGGCCGATCCCGCGGAGTACCTCGACCGGATCGAGCTCGAGGCGCAGCGGCTGGACTTGCTCGTAGGCCAGCTCCTCATGCTTGCCCGCATCGAGAGCGGTGTGGAGATCGCGCGGAGCGAGGTCGATCTTACCGCCATCGTGCAGGAAGTCGTCAGCGACGGCGACTTCGAAGCACGCGCTGGCGAACGCGCTGTCGTTCTGGAGGAAGCCGATGCCTGCACGATCACCGGTAATCCGGACCTCTTGCGAAGCGCGATCGAGAACATCGTGCGCAATGCCATCCGTCACACGGCTGCCGGCACGGAGGTAGCCGTGATGCTTCGCACTACCTCGGACCGCGTGACGGTAACCGTCCGCGATCACGGCGGCGGTCTCGCTGAGGAGATCCTCGATCATCTCTTCGAGCCTTTCCGAAGCGCGTCGGGCGGTGCGGGCCTCGGGCTGGCGATTGCTGAGCGTGTCGTACACATGCACGGCGGTAGTGCCGAGGCGTCGAATGCCGAGGACGGTGGAGTGGCGGTTCGCATCACCCTTCCGCTGTTGCTGTCTTCCCAGGAAGGGGAAAGCGGTCGTGGTTGACGACCGTTGATCGCGTCGAGCTCCTTGACCCGGACTGCTGACGACGGCAAGTGACGGGGGTAAAAGGCCGGGCTACAATCTCGGCTCCCGGAAATTCAGGAAGAAGTCAACGAAAGCGTCAACCCGTTCGTCAGGTAAAGGATGCTGCCCTCGATTGTCGCGATCACGACGATGCTCTTGACGGGAGGCGTCCAATCCCTCCCTCCCGTTGGCGCTTTGGCTACGACCTTGAGGCGGCGGGCTGCCATCCCTCCGATCCACGCCGATTTTTTTGTCGCGACGAACGGAAGCGACACCTACAGCGGAACCCTTCCGGCTCCGAATTCGGGGAAGACGGACGGACCGTTTCAGTCGCTCGATCGCGCCCGGAGAGCCGTCGCTTCGTTGCGGGCCTCGCAGCCGGCGAGAACCAGCGCGATCATCGTGATGGTTCGCGACGGCGTCTACGCGCTCCGCGCCACCGTGGAGCTCACGGCGGCGGATTCCGGAACGGCGCAATCTTCGACGATCTATGAGAACTATCCCGGAGAAACACCGGTCTTGAGCGGGGGCACGCGCGTCACGAACTGGACGAACGCCGGCGGCAACCTCTGGAAGGTAACGCTTCCCTCGCAGACAGCAGCGTTCGAGAACCTCTTTTACAACGGCGTGAGGCGGCTCCGGCCGCGGCTCGGCGGCCCTCTCGGCGCGTTCTACCGCATCGCCAGCACCGTCTATTTGACTGCTCCGCAGCCGCCGGCTCCGAAGCCTGATCCGAATTGTGCGGTCTACATCGACGGCAGCGGGTGGGAATGCTTCGACCGGTTTCAGTACGCCGCGGGCGATCCGATCTCGCGCACGTGGAAGAATCTGGCTCCTGCCGCACAGAACCCATGCCATCAGCCGGCCGGGAATCCAGCGCTCTCCGGCGATATCGAGGTCCTCGACTTCGAACAGTTCACCACTTCGAAGCTTCGGATCAGTTGTGTCGATGACGTGAACCGGATCGTCTATATGACAGGCCCGACTGGGTTCTCGCAAAGCCACGCCAGCGAGGCAGGATTCATCACGGGGAACCGGTATCTCGTCGAAAACGTCCAGGACGCGCTCACGCAACCGGGCCAGTGGTTTCTCGACCGCTCCGCATCGCCATGGACGCTCTCCTACCTGGCCAACCCGGGCGAAAATCCGAACGTCGATACCGTGATCATTCCTCAGCTCGCGCAGGTTCTCGCGGCCTCCAGCCTCCGGTACGTGACCTTTCGAGGCCTGACCTTCGAGCATGACGATTACGTCGTGCCGCCGGCGGGACACGTTTCCCATGAGCTCGAGCCCGACGTCAGCGCCGCCGTTTCTTTTCAGAATTGCCAGAACATCACCTTCGATTCAGGAACCATCGCGCAGACCTCGGGAACCGGTCTCGAGCTCATTCCGTGCCTCAACGGCTCGTCGCCCGACTATTGCGTCTCGACCGATCTCAAGGCGGTGACGGCCAGCAACGTCGTCGAAAACAGCGCTTTCTACGACCTCGGGGCTTTGGGGATACGCATCGGCGAACCGTTTTTGCAGGTAGACACCGACGCCAACGAACCGCAATCGACCACCGTGCAGAATAACGTGGTGGAGGGCTATGGCCGCACGATTCCGGCGTCGTTCGGAATTGGCCAGGGGATGGGACACGACAATCTGTACACGCACAATGACGTTTACGATGGCTACCATTGCGCCATCTCCACGTCCCAGAGCATCGCTGACACGACCGTGCCCAGCGGCATCGGCAACGCCAACAACGTCATCTCCTTCAACCACGTCCACGACCTGCTGCAGGGAATCATGAACGACGGCGGATCGATACGAATCGATGGAGGAAACGCGGTTTTTACGGCCGCGGGCAACAAGATTCTGAACAACAAGATTCACGACGTGAGCGACGCGTCCGCGCTGGACTCCAACGGATATGGCGGCGATGGAGTCTATCTGGACGACAACACGGGCCTGGTGGACGTGGAGAACAATCTCGTCTATCGGGTCTCAGGCTTCCCCGTCTACACGCCGCACGGTCCGGCCGCGCCCAACGAAGCGAACATCATCAAGAACAACATCCTGGCGTATGGGCGCGAGGGGATGATTTCCGTGAACTTTCCCTACGGAAACGGCGTGCCTTCCACGGTCGCACAGGTCTTTGTCATCAGGAACAACCTGTTCTACTTCGACCGCAGCCGCGACTCGTCCCCGCGATTCTGGGTCCAGGGCGGGTGCCTCTACAGCGGGGGATTTCCGTACGTCGGCTACCAGGATTGGAACCAGAACATGTACTGGCGCACCGACGGCCAATTCGCAAGCGACAACAAGGCGTTCGCGGTGCAGCCCGCCGCTGGCTCCGGCCCCAATGCGCCCTGCGCGGGAAGCAGCACCTGGACGTTCTACACGTTCTTAGGGTGGCAGCAGACGTTTGGCGAAGACGTTCAGAGCGTCGTCCAGAACCCCGGTTTTGCGAACCCGTCGTATCCTTTCGACGACTTCTCGCTACCGCACGGCTCCCCAGGCGCCGGGTTCGTCGTGTTCGATGCAAGCCGCGCCGGACGCTCGAATCCGTTGATCCACCCGCCGGCCGTGCCGGCGACGTTTCCGACGAAGACTTTCGATCCGGCGAGCGATTACTAGCTGCGATACAAGCGGTTCGCGTCTGGATGAAGAAATGCGATCGTGGGCAGATCATCGCAGCCTCGCGCGAGACAAACCATCCGGGCGGGACGCCCGGATGGCCGCGGACGAGACGTCCGCACTCCTCGGGGTAGAAGTTGCTTGACGAAGGCCATCTCTCCAGAGATATTACGCGCGGTGAAATTTCAGCATATCGGTGTGGTGGGGGCCGGGGTCATCGGTTCGGGAGTTGCGCAGCTATTTGCGCAGACCGGGCATGACGTCGTCCTCGTCGACATTCGGGAGGAACAACTCGAGGCGGCGCGGCGTGGGATTGCGAAGAATCTCAGGCTCGCAACTCTTCTGCAGAAGAATCGCATCGATCCCGCGGGAGTTCTGGCGCGGTTGCGGACGGCATCGGAGATCGCCGCACTCGCCGGAGCCGACTTCGTCATCGAGAACATCACAGAGGATTGGGAGCTCAAGCGAGTCGTCCACGAGGAGATTCATCGGGTCGTGGCGCCGGAGACGCCGATTGCCGCAAACACATCGGCCATTCCCATCACCAGGATCGCATCGGCCGGGCCGTTGCCCAATCGGGTGGTGGGGATGCACTTCATGAATCCCGTTCCACTCATGCCGATGGTGGAGATCATCCGCGGCGCACACACCTCCGAGGAGACCATCGCGGCCGCGCAGGCGCTCGTCGAGCAGGCCGGTCGGCAGTCGATCGTCGTCAATGACTCGCCCGGATTCGTCACCAATCGCGTGATGATGCTGATGGTCAACGAGGCGATGTTTCTCGTGCACGAAGGGGTCGCGCCGGCGCAGGACGTCGATCGTCTCTTCAAGACTTGCTTCGGCCACAAGATGGGACCGCTCGAGACCGCGGACCTCATCGGCCTCGATACCGTTCTGCGCTCGCTCGACGTCATCTACGCCGAGCTGAACGACAGCAAATACCGCCCCTGCCCGCTGTTGAAGAAAATGGTTTACGCCGGCACAGTGGGCCGGAAGAGCGGCAAAGGCTTCTACGACTACGGAGAGTGACAACCGATGCCAGATGACGCCATTCGCATCCCGATTCGCGGCTTCATGTCGCGCTCCTTCGACGGCCGCACCGTCGCCGACGAAGACGACATCTTCGCGCTCGGCTTCGCGAACTCGCTCTTTGCCATGCAGCTCGTGGCCTTCGTGGAAGGTCATTTCCGGATCGATATCGACAGCGACGATCTCGAGATCGACAACTTCCGCAGCGTCGCCGCGATCTCGGGACTGGTCGAGCGCAAGATGACGGCCGCCGGCTGACGATGCGCATGGAGCTCGAAGAATTCGAGGAGGCGGAGCGCGAGTACCGCGCGTTCGCCGCTGAGCACGTCGCGCCGCACGCAGCGTTGATCGATCGCGAGGAGCACATCCCTCGTCATGTCGTGGACGCGCTGGTGCAGGCCGGTTATTTCGCGAGCGGGTTTCAAGCGAACGCGGAGCCCGATCCGGTCGCCGCCACGATCCGTCACGGCCTGCTGCACGAGGCCCTCGGCGGCGCGAGCGCGTCGGTGCAGGGGCTCCTCAACGTTCATCACATGGGCGGCAGCGCCATCGCGCGATGGGGAACGCGCGAACAGAAAGAACAGTGGGTGCCGCGCCTCGTCAGCGGCGAGGTGCTGGCGGCGATCGCGATCACCGAGCCGCACGTCGGCAGCGACGCCTCGGCGGTTGCGACCACTGCGACGCCGGACGGAACGGACTACGTGATCAACGGCACGAAGCGGTGGATCACCTGCGGCCAGAACGCGGACGTCTTCGTCGTGCTCGCGAGCGGGCCGACCGCCTTCATCGTCCCGCGCCGCACGGAAGGACTGACCATCGAGCCGATCCGCGGCATTCTCGGCTGCCGCGGCTACATGCTCGCCGAGCTGCACTTCGACCACTGCCGCATACCGGGGGATCACCTTCTCGGGCGCCCCGGCTTCGGGCTGACACACGTTGTGGCGACCGGTCTCGATTCGGGGCGATACAACCTCGCCTGGGGCTGCGTCGGTCTGGCTCGGGCCTGTCTTGACGCTTCGTTCGATTACTCACGGCAGCGGCGGCAGTTCGGTAGCACGCTGTCGGAGCTTCAGCTCGTGCAGCAATTGATCAGCAAGATGATGACGGACGTGGAAGCCGCTCGCCTGCTCTGCTTCCGCGCCGGCACGCTGCGCGGGCGCCGCGATCCCGCCGCGATCAAGCTGAGCGCGATGGCGAAGTACTTCGCGTCGACGATGGTCAATCGCGTCGCGTACGACGCCGTGCAGATTCACGGCGCGAGTGGGGTCGGTCCCGACCTCCCGCTCCAACGCTATCTCCGCGACGCGCGGATCATGGAGATCGTGGAGGGGAGCACGCAGATCCTCGAGATCGCCATCGCCCGTTACGGCTATCAGGAGCGCGGATGACGATCACCCGAACCTTCGATTTGAGCCGCGTCGGCGAGAGCGGTATCCGTGCGATCGTCGATGCGCTCCGCGTCGATCACGAAAACGTGCGCAATCATCAGCTCGATGCCTCGACCGGCCGTCTCACCCTGGAGCTCACGAGCGAAGAGGCGGGCGAGCACGTGGAAGCGTTCATCGCCGGCATGAAGCGGACGCACAAACTGATCGGCCGCAGAATCGTGAAGGAGACGCGCGCCGCGAGTCTCCGGATCGGCGACATTGACGCCGCGCTCGCCTCGTCGCCCGACGTGCAGTTCCTGGGCGACGGTCTGATCGGACTGCGCGGCTCGCTTTTGGCGCTATTTCGTTTCTTCGAGCAGCGGTTCCGGCAGATCGCGGCCGACTTCGGCGCAGAGGAGCAGCACTATCCGGTCATGGTGCCGAGCGAGCTGCTCGCCGAGGTGGGCTACCTGGGCCACTTCCCGCAGCACATCACCTTCTGCTCGCATCTCCCCGGATCGTTGCCGGTGCTGCAAGCAGTTGCTGCGGAGCCGGAGACGCTCGTCGAGCGCCTCGAAGCCCCGCGCCATGTCCTCACCCCCGCCGTCTGCCTCCCTTGCTACAGGCAGCATCGCGGAGCGGTCATCGACGGCGTGCGCACGCTGACGATGCAGAATCATGTCTTCCGCTACGAGGGTACGAACTTCCGTCCGCTGAGCCGCGGCTGGGACTTCACCGTTCGCGACATCGTCTTCTTCGGAAGCTACGAGGATCTGTCGCGGCTGCGCGCCGAGGTGATGGAGCGCGCCGTCGCGCTGTGCCGCGAGCTTGATCTGGAAGTGACGATCGAGCTGGCGAACGACCCGTTCTTTCTCGACACGAGCCGCGACAAGGCCGTGTATCAGAGGATGGGCGAGGTCAAGTACGAACTGCTTTTCCCGATCCCGCACCGCGGCGAATCGCTTGCCGCGTCGTCGTTCAATCTTCACCGCGACTTCTATACGTCGGTCTACGACACACGCCGCGCGGACGGCGAGCGGGCCGAGAGCGCGTGCATGGGCTTCGGCGTAGAGCGGTGGGTGTACGGCTTTCTGACGCAGAAGGGGATGGATCCAAAGGAGTGGCCGATCCCAGTCGCAGGCAAGGCCTGACCCGGCCTAACCCTCACGCTGCCCCATGGGACCGCAGTTCGGACACGAATTACCGCAACACGGTCACCTCGGGCCGCAGTGCGGATGCCGGCGTTCAGCAACGCAGTCACCTCGCACCGCAATGCGGCCCTGACGGACAGCAATGCGGTCATCTCGCGCCGCACGTGCGGACAGGAAGAGCCGCAATGCGGTCAACTAGCGCCGCACGTGCGGACACATCGTGCCGCAACGTTGCGCCTCGGCGCGCACGTGCGCGTATGTTGCTGCAAACGTTACACCTCGGCGCGTCCCCGGGGCTAACCCTGGAGTTGACCCGGTTTCGTGGACACCTGAAGATTGGGGAGAGCCACGATGCCAAAGAATCGAAAGACGTATCCAGACGAGTTCAAGAAGAAGTTGATCGGATTGGTGCGAGGAGGGCGTACGC
>Ga0247666_1000035_pt1 | contig 83833 bp, 74 predicted proteins | sample CNK07_metaG_FD_183025 | JGI IMG/M metagenome (GOLD analysis project Ga0247666, IMG submission 183025) | Soil microbial communities from Purdue University Martell Research Forest, Indiana, United States - CNK07 | ecosystem: Environmental > Terrestrial > Soil > Temperate forest > Bulk soil...
GATAAGCCGTCCAGATCGACCCATGACCATCTTCCGGCAGCGGCTGACGGCGCTTGGTCGAGCCGCGAAGTCTTAACGGTCAGGGCGGCCACTCTTCTCATCACGCCGAGGCGAGACGCCCACACTCCTCGGCGGTATCGGATTAGCACTAACATCCGGCCAGAATGACGATACGCGAAATTCCGGCTTACCCGATGAGACGAGCGGCGATGCATGGCCGCTGTGCGTTGCTGCTGATCGTCGCGCTTGTGGCGTGCCGGGCTGATCGTCATTTGCCTTCGAAACGGCCTGTCATCGTGCTGGTTCCGATTGGTCCGGTTCCGATGGCCGTGCTCGATCATTTGCAACGAGGATTGCCATCGATCCTGAAGCGTGACGTCATCATCGGCGCGGCGATCCCGCTGCCAAAAACAGCACTCGACGCGTCACGCAACCAATACCTTGGCAGTGCGTTGCTCGATGATCTCGAGCAGCACGATGTCCCTGGAGCCGAGCGAGTCGTGGGAGTGATCGATGCAGATGCATTTGCACCAGGTCTGAATTTCATTTTCGGACAGGCAAAGCTGCCGGGCCGGTACGCGGTCGTCGCGTTACCCCGCCTCCGTGATTCGTTTCGAGGCCGTCCCGAGAACGTTGCCAAGTTTCAGGACCGAGTGCTAAAGGAAACAGTCCACGAGCTCGGCCATACGTTTGGATTTGAGCACTGCCCGAACCGAAAGTGCGTGATGCATTTCTCGAATTCGTTTGGCGATACTGATTACAAAGGCGCCCAGTTCTGTGAGCGGGAACGATTGCCGGAATGACGAGCCATCACCTCACGTCCGCTTGCGCAAAATGACATGCGCAGCCGCGCGTCCGCCGGATACGTGCTTCGCGCATTCGTAGCCGAGGGCGCGGAGATCGATGCCGTGGAGGAGATGTTCGCCGCGGCCTAGCAAAACCGGAGAGATGGCTAGGTGCAGGTCATCGATCAGTCCCGCCTGCAGATACTGGCGAATCGTGGAGACGCCACCGCCGAGGCGGACGTCCTGACCTTGCGCCGCGTCGCGGGCTTGTTGCAGCGCTTCTTCGATTCCGCCGGTGACGAATCGAAATTCCGTCCCGCCCTTCATCGCCAGCGGCGCGCGCGGATGATGCGTCAGCACGAAGACGGGTACGTGATAAGGCGGTTCCTCTCCCCACCACCCTTTCCACTCATCATCGGGCCAGGGACCGCGCACAGGCCCGAACATGTTCCGCCCGAGAATCCAGGCGCCGATGCCGTCGAAACTCTGCGAGGCCATCTCGTCGTCGACTCCGGTCTCGCCTCCGTCGCCGCCCTGCATCCGCTGCCAGGTGCGCGTGTGAAAAAACCAGTCGAACATCTCCGGTCCGTTGACGCCGAGCGGGTTTTCAAGATCCTGATTCGGCCCCGCACCGAACCCGTCGATCGAGATAGAGAAGCTGAGGACGCGTAGTCGTGACATGAGTGGGAATGGTAGCGCAGTGGAAGTGGGGTCAGTTCTGAAGTGTGAAGTGACGGAAGCGGACTCCTGCCTCAAGGAGCGATCGTGTTTCCGTCACTTCACACTTCAGACCTGACCCCAATCCGGCATATCGTCCACGTTATGGTTTTGTTCGATTCGATGCTCGCCTGGCTCGTCTCCGTCGTCGGTGTCGCCACCGGTGCTGCCTACATTCCGCAAGCGCTGCGGATCTGGAAGCGTCGCAGCTCCGACGACGTCTCCATCCTGACCTATCTCCTCTTCCTCGGCGGCCAGATCGTCTACCTCGTCTACGGAATCCGCATCCGCCAATGGCCACTGATCATCGGCATGGCCGCAAACATCGTGGGGAGCCTCGCCGTGATCGGGAGCGCGCTAAGGTTCCGGGCGGGGAGGGGCGGGCGGAAGGAGTAAGGTGAACCCGTCCGATCGATCAGAGGCGGCGGTCCAACCCGTCCTTAAGGCGGTTCAACGCGACGCAACTTACCCACTTGCTAGAACAGCACGCGCAAAACTGGCATCGGGAGATGCGCGATAAGATGGAGGTCGAACGCCACCTCAGAATGCTTCACTTGGCTCTAGGTTATGCTTTCCCATTCATCCGGAATTCGCAGTTGATCTACCGAGATGGAGCGGAGATGCTTCTGGACGCTTTCTTCGTCCAAACGCGCTTTCCTCATTCCATCAAGAAGAAGCTGTGACGGCTTTTCCAATCTGCCTTGTTCCTCGCTGATGAGGTACTTCACACCAGTCGCCACGGCACCTGCTGTCGCCGCGAGTCCCAGAACGGCACCCGTGGCGCCTTGAGCCGACGCGAGAAGGCCTCCGATGACGGTACTATCTAGGGTGAAGTCACGGAGGAGGTTTAAGACATCTCGCTGCGGCTTTCTTATAAGGTCAGCAAGTGGCTCGGAGATTCTCGTCTTGATTTCATCCGCCAGGACCTTCTGACGGAGCTCTTCGTTTTGAGTGGGCAGGAGCACTACCTCACGGGCAACGATTTCACATTGCTCTTTGAGACCTACGATTGCTCGCTCGCGCTTTTGCGCAGTCTTTGCCGCAAGCTCAGATTTTCGCTTGGAGTCACACTTTCCAAAGATCGGTAGCAGAATCGTCTCGAACAGCTTGTATCGAAAATGTTCAACCTTGAATGCGTGGTCATTCTGCGTCCCTTCCCCAGACAGCAAGTCAAGAGCGGAATGCATAAAGGGGTACCAAGTGTGCTCGTAAACGAGCAATTTGGTCTGTCGGTTGGCGAATATCTTAAGCCGATTGAGTAAGATGGCGGCAACCAGTCGGACGAGTTTTTGTGGCGAATCTCCGTTTGCGTTGAGATATGCGATCGCGCCTCGGAAGCCCTCCTCGATGAAGATCTCAAACAATACGTGAGATAGAAGTTCCCGAGATACAAATCGCATATCGATGTCGATGTCGGCGAAAGCGGTGAGCAACAGCGGATGATCGCAAAGCAGCGCCTGTGCCCGCTCGACCGCATACCGGCCCCGTGGGTATGATGGTACCGCAACCGTAATGTGCTCTTGGATCAGTGGCTCCAGTACCTCAAGGCACGTATTTGCGGGTCCTGAGTTCTGAAAATAGAGTCGGCACATTTCCCATATGACACTCGGCATCGGCACGGAATGGATAGCACAGTATTCAGGAAACTGAGCAACGCTGTGTAATTCAAGCGGATGAAAGCCAGTCGGAAGAAAGTAGAGAAGGCGACCATGATAGAAAACATCCGATGCATATGGAAGCGAGCGTTCGTTTAAGTAGCCGGGTCCTACGACAATCATTGCCTACCCCCAAATCGCCTTCTCAGAGAAGGCTTACGGTATTGGGATCTAGCGTCGCCCCACCGCCGCGCGAAAGAGTAACCCACATGGAACGGGTTGGGCTGGGCGGTGCGGTGGCTTCGTTCGGGATTCCGGCCCGACTAACATCGCAGAGCGTCGTCCACTGATCTCCTTTTCAACCGCGTCCCTTCCAAACCACCTTCTCCACCGCGAGGCCGATCGCCAGAATCCTGCGGTCGGTGTTTTGTGTGCCGGCGATCATCAGGCCGACGGGGGCGGTGCCGGGTTCGTGGCAAGGGACGGAGAGAGCGCAGCCGTCGAACAGGTTGACGATCGATGGGTTGCGCAGCATGCGGCCGTTGAGGCGGGAGTAGGTCTCGTCGTCCTTGGTGGCTTCGGCGATCGTTGGCGGGGTGTCGGGAGTGGTGGGCATCAGCATCGCGTCGTAACCGCTGGCAGCGGCGTTGATCGATTTGATGAAGCGCTCGCGCAATTGAAGCAGCTCGATGTAGTCCGCAGCGGTGATCGTCTCGCCGAGTCGAATGCGGGCGATGACGCGGGGGTCGTATTGGTCCGCCTTCTCTTTCATCCACTGCCGGTGCCAGGAGAAGGCTTCCGTGCTGGTCAGGGCGCCGCGCGGGTTCACGGCAGCGGCTTGTGCGAACTCGGTCATCGGCAGCTCAATGATGATCGCGCCGGCGCTCGACAAACGAGCAAGCGCTGCGGTGAAGGCGTTGGCGACGGCCGGTGACAAGTCGTCCTGGAACACCGTCTTCGGCACCGCGAAACGAAGGCCGCGTAGATGGGCAGCTGTCGGAACACTGTCGGTCTCGGCGGCCAGCACATGATCCAGCAACGCGCAGTCAGCGACACACTTGGCGATCGGCCCGACTGAATCGAGCGTGAACGAGAGAGGTAGCACGCCATCGCGGGGGACGCGTCGTGCAGTCGGTTTGAAACCAACGAGTCCGTTGAGCGCGGCCGGAATGCGAACCGATCCGCCGGTATCGGTTCCGATTGCGCCGGCCGCCATGCCGTCAGTGACTGAGATCGCGGCACCGGATGACGAGCCTCCGGGAATCCGGCCGCTGCCGTGATCTGCGCTGCGATCGAAGACGTTCCTCGGCGTTCCGTAGTGCGGGTTGATGCCGAGGCCGGAGAACGCGAACTCGGTGAGGTTGGTGCGGCCGATGATCACCGCGCCGGCGTTTCGCAATCGTTCGACGACGATCGCATCACGCGTCGCCGGTGGCGCGCCCACCAGCACTTTCGAGCCGCCGAGGGTGACGACGCCGGCTTCGTCGAACAGGTCCTTGATCGAGATCGGGATGCCGGCGAGGGCGGGCAGTTTCGCGCCGCCGCGTCGTTGCGCGTCAACGCGGTCAGCGGCAGCAAGCGCTTCTTTCTCATGGACAAGAAGGAAGGTACGCGCACCCTCTCCCTGCGGGTCTTTGATCGCCGCAAGCGACTGCTCGACCAGTTGCCGGCTGGTGACCTTCCCGCTGGCCAGAAGCCGCGAAAGCTCAACGATGGTCATGGTTGCGAGCTCGCGTCGCGGACCGCGCTGCGCAAACGCGGGGGCGACGCGCCAAAGCGTTGCACCGGCAAGTGCAATCGCACTCAGACGAGCGGAGTCGTACAAGAAGTGTCGTCGATCCTGGTCCATGCATAGGTACTCCTTGTCGAACGTTCGTTCCGTGCCGGCGACCAAACGACCCGGGATCACCGCCTGGGCCGCAGGCGACATCGTATCGCTCAGCGGCGAGGCAGTGAGCTCGATTGCCATTTGTCCGACCATCTTTGCTTCGATGTAACCTCCGGCGCCTTGGCCCGTCTAAAGACCTGGAGGCACAAAACGAAAATGATCAAACACATCGCTGTTGCCATTGCATTGACTCTCACTCCCGCGGCATTCGCGCAGATGTACATCGTTCCGGAGGGCGACTGCGGTGCAGTCACTCTCCACGCCACGCGCGGCACCGATTTCCCGAACCTTGGCGAGACGATCAGCGCGGATCGCGTCAAGGATGCGCATGCGGATCAGGACAGACCGGTAGAGCGAGTCATGGTCACACCGACCGCCGGACGGCGCTCGCTCGACTTCAGAGCGAACGTCCCCGACCGCGAGAAAGTCGTCATGGCCGCTGTCGAGCTCAAGCCGGTGGTCAGCGGCAACGAGACGCGGACGGAGCACGCGAAGGCGTTCCTTTTCTGCGGCGCGATCGCTCCGCGTGCAGATTGGCAGCGCTCCACCGGCCTCGGCCTGGAGATTTTCCCGCAGGGATGGAACGGACCCAGGCCGCGTATGAAGCAGGGCGACAAAATGCGGTTCATCGTCGTGGACGAGGCGACGCCCCACCCGCTTGTCGACCTTCCGATGGAGCTCTACCGCGCCGGCGCCGGCCATATCGGGAGCGGTGTGCCCGATCAGTATGGAGGCATGGACTTTCTGTACCCGGAACCGGGCCGTTATATGGTCACGACGACGTATCGCCGTCCCGATCCAAAGCAGCCGGAGCATTGGCTCGTCGACACGAGCACGCTGACGTTCGAGATCAAGTGAACGCGGCCGAGCTACTTCTCTCGCGCCACTCCCAACACATTCGGGAGTGGCCACTGCTTCGGATTGCTGTCGTTCGGCCAGAACCCTGTCTCGTAGCTTCCGGCCAGATCGAGGTCGATGCCTGCGGCATGAATCGAGAGGCTTGCTTCGGGACCGCCCTCGACATGCATGGCGGCCACGATCGCCAGCGGGAGATTCAGAACGAGGTCGTTGAACTCGCGCATTGTGTAAGGCGCCCGGCTGAAGAGAAAGAGCACGCGTCCGGCTGCATCGATGGCGACGGCGGCCTCGCTCCATCGCTTATCACTCTTTGCCCAGACATTTCGTCGGTCTTTGGCGATAAGACGCAGATTTTGAACAACGATCTCATAGCGTGCAAGCTGCTGCACATATTTTGTCTGATCGCGATCGAGCCACAGTACCCGAGGATCGGAAGGGCTTGACGAGTTGAGTGCCAGGATCGAGTTGTAGTCGTTCCATCGCGGATTGTTCGCGTGACTTCCGTGCCGCAAGTAGCCCACATTCGACTGCCCATCGTTCTGGAACATGCCGAGGTTGATCGCGACGGCCAGGTTGGACGTGCGGCACCATTCGGCGCCCGTGCGCGCTGTTGTCTTCGTCTCAGAAGCCAGCGCCACCGTGAGCTTGGCGCGTGCTGGATCGACTCGCACGACATACAGCCGGTTACCCGGATCGGATGGCCCTTTGACGGCAATGGACGCAAGCTCAGTACCTGGTTGGATGAGTCGCCATGAGAGATCGTCTCCCCGCGCAGGAACCAACGCGCTCACGATCAGGAGCGCGGCAAAGACGAAGGCTGGATGGCATCGCCTCTTCACAGGTGCGAGGGTACCAGACGGGCTGACTATCGAGAACGGCTGTTGGATGACGCATTACCGGCTGCCCTCCTTCCGAAGCTCTTCGATCTCTCCACGCAGAATTGCTTCAAGATCTTCTGCGCCGACGTAACCGACCCGGCGCATACGCACTTGCCCGTTGCCATCGACGACCACCAGCGTCGGGAACCCGGCTAGCCCGAAAGACTTTTCCAGCACCGCGCCGCCGTCCCACGCCAGGGGAATGGAATAGCCGCCACGCCGGATAAAGGCCGTGGCACGTTCCAGCGAATCTCCGCTGTCTCCCGGAGAATCGGTGATCACACCGTCGACGGCGACAAACACGACGTCCTTTTGACTCTTCGTCTTTTCGTAAATGCGTTGAAGTGCCGGCAATTCGTGTTGGCAGGGGATGCACCACGTCGCCCAGAAATCGAGCACAACGATCTTTCCGCCGAGGTCGCGGGAGGAGATCGTCGTGCCGTCTGCGAGCTTGATTGTGAATGGGAACGGCCTCTCTTTGACGTTCTTGCTCGGGACGATCAACGGCACGAAACCGGGGCCGGCGAATGCACCGGTAATACCCGCGATCACGATGACTGCTGTCAACGCCCACGGCTTTGCGCGCAGCCGTGCCATCGCAATGCCGGCCGATACGGACACGAGCGTCACGACTGGAAAGAGGATGAAGGGCTTGTTCCGGCCGGAGAAGAACGCGAGCGCGAAGAGCAGGAGTGGAATGTTCGTCAGAACAGCGGTTGCCCAGGGCGGCAGCGCGTTCCGCGATCCCCGCCAGTAGCCGGTGGCCACTGCTACCGTAATCAGAACCGGAAAGCAGAGGAGGACAAGGCGAGGACTCTGGAGCAGCACGCGAGCGTCGAGAAGCGCGACGAGGACGAATAGCAAGCCGGCCGAGACATCGACCAGCGCGGAGAGGACTTTGCGCATTTTGCGAACCTTCCGCAGTGCCTACGAAGAACCGCCGCTGAAGTTGCTCCGCTCGAAGCACTCACTCAGAAATAGGGAAGAGCAACTCGTTTCCGTCGGGATCGTCGATCTGGATCACGTCATATCCCCACCACGACTTTCTGTTGGGAATCGAGCGCTCGACGATCTCTTTCCGAAGTTGCGCGATGCCATCCTTCGTCAGCGACAGGAACAGCCGCCCTCTGTCCTTGCGATCAGCATCCTCGCAGAGAATAATCTCGCACTCAGCGCGATGAACTTGGCAGACCGTGCCCTTGCCATCGCCTTCGTGCCACGTCTTCTCGAAGCCGAGCATGTCCATGTAGAAGCGGAGCGCACGCTTGATGTCAGCGACGAAGAGCACGGGTCGCGAGTACCACCTGTGCGCGGTGGGCTCTTGTGTGGGTTGCTCTGTCATTTTCTCTACTGACCCTACCGAAGGTCGTATGAGCCTCTTGAAGGCATCTTCATCTTGCGCTAACGGGTCTAGGGACGGCGCGCCAATTCACTCGCCACTGCTGACTTGAGTTGCCGGCCGCATTCTTCGCTGCACACCATGAACACGAGGTCATTGCCGGCCTTCTTCGCATCCGAATCGAATGCGGCGACTCCAGCCAGGACTTTCTTCGCCGGACTGAGGAGAGCGATTTCGACGACCTTCCCTTTGCACAAGCGATAGGTCGACCTCGGGACGTGCCTTACCTCCGATGGCGAAGACCGGCTGTTCCTCGCCGATCGATTCTCCACACCACCCGCACTCCGACTGGAGACGTTCCGCGCGTTGGCGGAAGATCTCGTCAGCACGTTGCGCTGAACGGAGCGCCCGCGATTTGTGTCTCTTCATGCGCGTCTCTAAGGTGGCGAAGTCGCTAATGGTCTGCTGTGCAACCGCACGAACTGCGACGCTAGAAGTATAGCTCTCGCGATCAGGAACGCAACGGCTCGTGTGTCGCGCGTGGAGGCCGAGGATGCAATGTGTACAGCCGGACGTGATCTCATCATCGCGGCTGCGCGTGTTCGCCGGAATCGTTCTGTCGCCCGCTGAAGCGGGCTTGGTCTGATGGGAGCGTTCTCGAAGACCCCCGGCTGAAGCCGGGGGCTACGGATCTCTTCATCGGTTGTTTGCAGGACTTCGTGCACGATGACGCAGGAATTGCCGCTGGCACCATGTGTCGGATACCGGCTGAACGGTATCGAACGCGTCTACGGTTGCGAGATCCGCCGGAATCGCTCTGTCGCCCGCTGAAGCGGGCTTGGTCTGATGGGAACATTCTCGAAGACCCCCGGCTGAAGCCGGGGGCTACGGATCTCTTCATCGGTTGTTTGCAGGAACTTCGTGCACGATGACGCAGGAATTGCCGCTGGCACCACCGGTGTCGGATACCGGCTGAACGGTATCGAACGTGTCTACGGTTGTGAGATCCGCCGGAATCGCTCTGTCGCCCGCTGAAGCGGGCTTGGGCTTATGGGAACGTTCACGAAGACCCCCGGCTGAAGCCGGGGGCTACGGATCTCTTCATCGGTTGTTTGCAGGAACTTTGTGCACGATGACGCAGGAATTGCCGCTGGCACCACCGGTGGTCGGATACCGGCTGAACGGAATCGAACGCGTCTACGGTTGCGAGATCCGCCGGAATCGTTCTGTCGCCCGCTGAAGCGGGCTTGGGCTTATGGGAACGTTCTCGAAGACCCCCGGCTGAAGCCGGGGGTCTCGGGGCGGTCCCTCCAACTTGCGAAGCCCGCTTCAGCGGGCGGCAGAAACTGGTGACACGGCGTTTTCGCGCAACCAGCCTTCTCTCGCCCGCGTCAGGAGCGGCCGTCCTTCCGTCAGGCTCGGAGACGGGTCCATCCGACCCCGCCTAATGCAAGAAATAGAAGCCAGAGACCGATCCCCGAAGCGGCCGGGATCTCAGCCGCTGGCAACACTGGGAAAGAGGTATTAACGATGTTGTTGTCGTCATTGGGGTCGAAGCCACCGAACGTCCATGAGCGGATTGCGTGTTGTCCCTCGGTTGCTGTGAACACGATGGTTATCGTCGCCGTCTCTTGCGATGCGATTGAGCCGACTGCGCATGAAACGGAGCCGGCGAGCGATCCGACAGTACCGACGAAGCAGCCACCCGGGAATTCCCGCCCATCGGAGTGGACCACGGCTGCTGTGATAACACTTGCGTCGGCGGACATTTGATTTTCGACACGGACATCGGTCACATAATCGGGGCCGAGATTCGTGACCACAATGGTTGCCGTGATTGGGGCTGTCGCGTATGCCGGTTCCGAAACGCGGGCTGTCAGTGCGAGATCGGCGTTTGCGAACGCGAGAGGAACCTGCCAGATGCCGAAAGCAATGGCGATTAGTAGTTGATGCGGCCGCAATGCGCACATCAGGCGGGCTGCCTAACGTTTATCGGAGAGCTGTCGGAGACAACACTCATTGCGGCATGGCGCTATCAAGATCGCTGCGGTCGCCGGCGAGATCCTCCTCCGTGTATGGGAGGCAGGCTTGGCGCTGCTTGAGGAACGCCTCCGTTTCCCATAGCGAGAAGCCGAGGATTTGTCCGACCTGATCGCGGCTCAGCGTACCGTCGCGGTACCCCTCCAACGCCACAGCTTCGAGTGCGCCGCGCGAGACATCGCGCCACGCGTTCTCGAGCCGCTTTGCAATTTCCTCGGGTACATCCACAGCGATTGTCGTCACCGAGTAATATTAGACCATGCGATGGGCTGCAATTGCGCTGGTTCTCGGGGCGATCGGATGCGTGACAACGACGTCCGTCACGCGCACGGGCTCAGGAATCTTCGCTCCGCGAGACTCCGCGGAAGAGGAGGAAGCTCCGCGCGGACTCAGTCTTTCCGCCGGATCGATCGCCGCCGATGGCACGGTCACCCTCGAGCTGCGCAACTATTCGGAGGAGCCGTTCGTCTTTTCGGGTGCGCAGGATCGGCCCCAGTTCCTTGTCGAAGTACAGGCGGGTAGTACGCGCTCGCGGCACACCGTTTCGCCGTGGAGCAGACAGACGGTGGAAGTGCCGGCGGGGGAGCGTCGCCAATTGAAGGCAAACATCGGCGGCGCATCCGGCCGCGTGCGCATCGGCATCCGCAGCCACGATCTTGGATACGTCGTCTGGACGGATTGGATCGCGCGATAGACGTCACGCCGGTTGAGTCAGGTGGCGTTCGGTGACTCGCCGCCGCGTCCTCGCACCTCGTAACGAAGCGCCACCATGCCGTTCTTGTAGGCATTGACCTCTGCAAGATGGAGGGCGATGTCGTTTTCGATCTTCTCGAAGAACGGGATCCCGTCACCGATCAAGATCGGCGTGGTGCAACAACCACCGTATGACACGTGACGCAGAAACTGCTCGACCGCTCGCTCGGAAACTTGAGCAGAAGGACCGTCAAGCCCGAACCGCTGATGAAGAATGCGCGAAGGTTCGACTGCATCCAGTTCAGGACGAACCGCCACGGGTTCTTCCAGACCCGAATCGTCCCCGCCAGAAGACCCGCTCCACAGATTGGACAGGTCATGCCGTCCAGACCTGATCCGTGATTACCGCGGCTCCACAGTTCGAGCAGAGATGCGCGACTTTTCGTTGTGCCGGCACGAGGATGTCAAATTCAATGGCGTCCCGAACGAACTGCAACATGGCTGGACCGGCACCGGCGAAGGGATTGACAAGGGGTGCCCGCATCTCAACGAAGCCGGCGACCAACTCCGCGCGGCAAAATGGGCATGCAAGCTGTGGGATCACTTTGTTCGTCCGGCTAACGGTTCAACGCTCACCTTCTCATCCCTATCTCAGTCATGGCGCAGTGCTTTTCGTTCTTCATCTTGCGGGGGTCGCGCGTCGGGGGTCGATTGTCGGAGAAATCTCGGTCTTGCTCCGATCCCCGACTCCCGACTCCCTACTCCCTTTTTCGTCTTACGCGGGTCGGGTGTCGGAGTCGATTTGGTTTTACTCCGACCCCCCACTCCCGACTCCCCACTCCCTCAGAAATCCTAACGCATCAGATCCATGAGGATCGCCGTCTCCGCGCGCATCGCTGCCTTGATCGTCGGCTCGCGCTCCGGCGCCCACAACGGCGAGTGCACTCCTGGCAGCGGCACGCCGGACTTGTGCGAGGCTTCCAGCTTCGCGGCATCGACCGCGCCGACGTGCAGCAACACGGCGTGAACGCCTGCCAGTCCGAATTGCGAGAAGTCTTCTCCCCCCATCTGTGCCGGCATCTCGACCACCTGGCCGGCGCCCATCGCGGTGCGGGCGGCGGCGACCATGCGCTGCGTCAGCGCGGGATCGTTGTAGACGGCGTCGGTGTTGGACTTGGTCTCGACCAGCGGTTCCTTCGGCGCATTCGCGGCGAGCGCTTCGAATTTCGCCTGGCGCTCGATTGCGGCGATCAAGCGCTTCTGGACCGCGGGGTCGAGCGATCGCACGGTGATCTGGAGCTTCACCTGGTCGGGGATGATGTTGGAGGCGCTGCCGCCGTGGATGCTGCCGACCGTGACCACGGCGGGATCGTTCGGATCGTTCTCGCGCGACACGATGGTCTGCAGGCCGAGGACGATGCGTGCGGCGATCACGACCGGATCGATCGCGGTTTGCGGATACGCGCCATGGCCGCCCTTGCCGTACACAGTCATGTCGAGCCCCGTCGAGTTGGCGCGGAAGTAACCGGAATGGAACCCGATCACGCCGGCCGGCAGGGAAGGCTCGTCGTGAATGCCCAGCGCGTAATCGGGTTTGGGGAAGCGCGTAAACAACCCATCGCGCAGCATTGCCGTCGCGCCAGCCACGACCTCCTCGGCCGGCTGGCCGACCAGCATCAGCGTGCCATGCCAGTGCGCGCGGTTTTTCGCCATGAGCTCGGCCGTGCCGCTCCACGCCGCCATGTGCACATCGTGTCCGCACATGTGCGACACCGATACGACGTCGCCGGCATCGTTCTTCGTCTTCACCGTGCTCGCGAACGGCAGGCCCGTCTTCTCTTCGATCGGCAACGCATCGAGCTCGGTGCGCAACATCACTACCGGACCGGGGCCGTTTTTGAGGATGGCGACGACCCCGGTACCGCCGACGCCGGTCGTGACCTCATACCCCAGCGCTTTGACGCGCGCCGCCAGCGTCGCCGCCGTGCGCTGCTCGTGAAGCGACAGTTCGGGATTCTGGTGCAGATCGATGTAGAGCTTCTCGATATCCGGATAAATCGCATCGACTTGCGCCGCGCCGATGCCATCGACCGCCCGAGACGTTTGCGCCGAGGCGATTGAGGCGAACAACAGCGTCGCGAACAAGAGTGCCGCGATCAACCAGTTTGCGGGAGTCGTAGGATGTCGGGTGTCGGGGGTCGTAGCAGAAGCCCAGGTTCTCGATTTCTTGACGTGGTCCATGCTTTTCTCCGATGTCTGTGCAGTGTACAGGTCCGACTGGAACTGCTAGCTCATGCCAACTGTCGGAGAAGGCGTGCGCGACGCGAACCGCAGGAGCCACCGCGGGCTCGGGTAGTAGCGATGAGCAGGTCCGTGCCGGCTCTCCTCGCCAGTAACGGATCTTTATTGCCCTTGTGGCGGCTGCCAGAGCTCAACCTTGTTGCCCTCGGGATCCATGACCCATCCGAATTTCCCGTACTCGCCGTCGTCGGTCTTCTCGAGCACATTGCAACCTTCTTCGCGCAGTGCTTTGAGAAGTGCTGTCAGATCTTCGACGCGATAGTTGACCATGAAGGTCGCCTTGCTCGGAGCGAAGTGCTTGCCGTCCGCTGGACCGATCGACCAGGCCGTAGTTCCCTTGGTCGGGTTGCCATCGGCGTCCGTCCAGTCGAAGGCTGCTCCACCCCAGGGCTGAACGTCGATCCCGAGGTGCTTCTTGTACCAATCGCATAGTGCCTTGGGATCCTGGGCGCTCATGAAGATGCCGCCGATGCCTGTGACTCTTCGCATTCGGACCTCCGATGTTGTTTGAAGCGTGCAAGGGTAGCACTCCCGGCCGGCCCGAATTGTTTCGATGCTGGCGCAGCCTGCGCTAACAATCCCTAACTTCTCGGCTCATAACGCATCGCCACCGCTCCCGAGCGGAGTTCCAACCGGCTCACGAGCTTCAGGTCGATACGCTTCGACAGCCCCGCGAACAACGCCGGCCCGTGGCCCGCTATCCTCGGGTGCACCACGAGCTCGTATTCATCAATGAGACCCAGCTCCGCCAAGGCCATCGGGAGCTTCACGCCTCCCGTGAACAATCCCTTACCCGGCTCCTGCTTGAGCTGCTCAACGGCTTTCCCCAGATCCCCGCGCAGCAGCTCCGCATTCCAATCGACCCGCTCCAGCGTGCTCGACACGACGTACTTCTTTGCCGCGTCGATCGTCCGGGCGAAGGGCTCCATCCAGTCAGGCCTCGTTCCCGTCCCCGCCGGCGGCCGCCACGCTGCCTCCATCATTTCGTATGTGACCCGGCCAAAGAGAAGGGCATCAGCCTGAGCAAGGTTCTCGACCGCGTGACGATGCAAGTCTTCGTCCGCGAACGCTTCACGATGATCGCAGCATCCGTCCAATGTGACGTTGATCGAATACCGAAGGGGACGCATCAGGCGAGGATACCTCGGTCCCCTGCAAACGCGCGCGAGCAAAGGAGTGCGGTCGTCTCGACCGCGGGCCCTCGGGCGTCCTCGCCCGAGGGCGGTCAGGGGGCGATCGGGGGAGGGCGAAGTCGCTGACGTTCTGTTTGCGTGAAGTACAGCTTCCGCCGCGCAAACTCAGATTCATGTCGAAAGCAGCATCACGCCCCTGTCGTAATCGATCACCGCATGGCGGCGCCACAGGACGTCGGCACCCGGGCTCCGACCCCCAGCGCAACCTTGGACTTATTCAGTCCGGCGTTGGCATGCGACAGGTCCAGCGTGAGCAACTTCGTGTCCGAAAGATCGAGACCAAAGAGCGTCAGGTCGTGCCTGGCCACGTAGTTCATCCGCATCGCCACCGAGCCGACGCCTCCGCCTTTGCGCGAAGCCGACGACAGCCTGAGCTTGTACCGCGATACCGCGTGGGAATCGAGGATCGTGCCTCCGGCTCCCGTGTCGATGAGGAATCGTGCCGGGCGGCCGGCTAAGCGCGCCACGACGGTGATGTGGTGGCTCTTCTCTCGAATGATGGGAATCAGTACAAACTGGCGGGCAGTCTTCGCGGGCATGTCGATCCTTTCTGCGGCGGCGACAGTCTATAAGGGACTACCGGGTGCGCGTGCCCGCGCATGGGTAGAGCTGCCGCAGCCACCCGGGACACCCAGTCCGCGCGCACTGTGGCACGCCGTGTCGCAACGTTGCACCCTCGGAGCGCATATGCGCTTCTACCGCGACGCAACGTTGCACCATCGGAGCGCAGTGCGGATGCGGCGTACGGCAACGCTGTTACCTCGGGCCGCAGTGCGGACACAGTCTGCGGCAACAGCGTCACCTTTCGCCGCACATGCGGACAGGGAGCGCCGCAATGCGGTCACCTTTCGCCGCACATGCGGACAGGGAGCGCCGCAATGCGGTCAACTAGCGCCGCACGTGCGGACAGGGAGCGCCGCAATGCGGTCAACTAGCGCCGCACATGCGGACAGGAAGGGCCGCAATGCGGTCAACTAGCGCCGCACATGCGGACAGGAAGGGCCGCAATGCGGTCAACCAGCGCCGCAATGCGGACAGGAAGCGCCGCAATGCGGTCAACTAGCGCCGCACGTGCGGACAGGCAGAGCCGCAATGCGGTCAACTAGCGCCGCACCCGCGGGCAGGAAGGGCCGCAATGCGGTCAACTAGCGCCGCACGTGCGGCCATGAAGAGCCGCATTGCGGTCACCCCGGTGCGCCTGCGCGCGCATGTTGCTGCAAACGTTACACTTCGAGCTGTCCGCGCGCTGACCCTTGACAGGCCGTCCCAACCGGCCTTAACCTTTCGTTACAAAGTCGAAGACCGTAAGGTCTCCTATTTTGGCGGCTGTCGGCGGTACGGGCGTGCTGGATAGCATGATGTGTCCTGTACCGGCGCGGGAGTTGAGCTTGCTCCTCCTGCCGCGGGCACCCGAGGTGTGTACACGCCTCGGGCAAACATCAACCGGAAGAATCGGCGCGTAGCCGGGACTTCCAGCCGGTGGCCGCTCGCACTTGTCGACGAGTCGTGACGTCACTTCCGGCCTGGCTCGCATGAGGAAGGTATGTCATGAGTACTACCGTCAATAACACCCCTGTTCCATCAAACCCTGATCCGGCAAAGCTGACCCCCGAAGCGGTCGTCGCGCAGTTGCGCGCCATCGGGTCGCAGATCGACGACCTCACGCCGTTGTCGAAGGAGCAACGCGCGCTGCTCAAGAAGCGTCTCCGGAGACAGCCGAGGACGATCGTCGAGGCCTCGATCAACGTCATCGGCGTGCTCGACAACGTATCGCAGGCGATCGGAGAGCCGCTCGACGAAGTCCGTCAGTTGCAGGACGAATCGCTCCGCTGGGACGCCGCGGTCGAAGAGGCCCGCGCGTTCCTGAACGGCCTCGAGGGAGCGGCCCTCATTCGCCGTCAACGGCTCGGGCTCCTCGCCATGCAGGCGTACACGATCGGGTCACAGCTCGCCAGGGATCCCGCGAGGGCAGTCCTCGTGCCGCACGTCGAGGAAGTCAAACGGCTGAAGGGCGTCGCGCGCCGCAAGAAGTCTCAAACGCCACCGGCACCCACTCACGAAACGTCTACGATACCGAAAAACGTAGAGTAGGGGAGTATGTGCACCCCGGGCGCGCAGACAGGCGCGCCCGGGTTCCATAACGATCATGAAGAGCGATAACGCATCCGAACGTGCCGCGACGCTCGTGCACGGTCGGACGAGGTTGGCGGGTCAGGTCTAAAGTCTAAAGTGCCGACTCGGCCTGATCGCCTTAGCGGCGATCGTCTTCGGCACTTTAGACTTTAGACCTGACCCCTTTCATTGCCCGACTGATTCAACGTCGCCGCAGAAGTAACCGAGGGGCCGAAGGAGGGTACGATTTGGCAATCCACCTCCCCGGCTCCTCACACGACTCGTAGTTACGAGTCGAGCAGTGCCCGACCCGCGGCCACAAACCGCTGGTCGGATTTTATTACGGTACGGTGCGAGCGCGTCAGGCGATCTGTTACAGAGCGCGAACGTCAGCAGCCTTTCTTTCGCGACGAAGTCGCTGTGGAGTGCGGTGGCGCAGCCACCGCTTTGAATCACGTGTTCGAAAGCGGCAGCTGGCGCTGCCGCAGTCCAAAGCGCTTCGCGCGAAAGAATCACCCACATCATGACAATTGCGGCCGGAAGAGGTAGGGGTCAGGCCGAAACCGAAAGTGACGACGCCTCGGTGCTCACATTCCGCGCGATGGGGCATGTCGTCACTTTCGGTTTCGACCTACCCCCAGCCGCAAACCCTGAAAGCGCGGCGCAAGCATGCACGCGCGGCCAATCGACCTACTTCGAATGCGGGTGCAGCTCGATCAATTGGTGAACGAATTGATTCATTGGAAGAGAACATGACATGCAACGGAGCACGCCGTCCGCCTCCTTCATCGGGTGTCCATCTCCAGGGCAAAACCAGGTACCGCCAACTCGAAACGAGAACGGCTTCTCGTGAGGAGAGATCGTGCGGTCGACAAACGCAGCCTGAAGACCCGCCTCCATTGCTTTCGACAGCCCCATCTGCCCCTTTCGGCAGGTGAGCTCATTTCCTATCCGCTCCAGCGGGCTTGCGCACTTGGGGCAATACATGTGTTGACCGAATCGTTCTGCGCCGTCCAACGGCCCGCGGTTCAGAGGCTTAGCGACCGCAATGCGTTGTAGCATAGCTCCCACGAGGGCAGTAACACCGTGTCGTGTCGGGTGCAAGTGGACATTGGCGGTGCGGCTCAGAACGGAACTTCATCGTCGTCGTCAAACGTCGGGGAAGGCGTCGCAGGTTCAGGGTTATCGCGGCGGAGGACAAGGTGTCCTTGGTTCTGATACAACCAATTCATGCCTTTATCAGTCAATGAGTAAGCGACATACGAGTTGTCGTTCCAGTCGCGTTCTTCTTGATATGACACAAAACCCTTACTTGCGAGCTGGCCGAGCGCCAATGTCACTGCGACACGCGTAAAGCCCGCTCGCTCCATGTCATTTCTAACGGTATATGTCGATACACCGCTCGCCGGCGTATCGATATTCTCCGCGATCGAGACTAACGCCACGAGTTCAAGCTGCGAAAGCCCCTCGATCTCAGCAATCGAGGTGGGTTGCACGGCGCGTTCGAGTCGCTCCTCTTTAGCCAGGATAGCCTGAAGACGCGTCGTGATTTCGTCTCGCAAGGTTTCAAAATCAGATGCCGAATCGGTTTTGTACCGCACGACATGTCTATGTTGAATGTCGAAGGGAAAGCGGCGTGTCGGATCGTCGAGTGCGAACAGCACGACGGGTTTGCCTAAGGCGAAAGCGTAGCCAAGCTCGAACCAGACATTCGGGTTATTCGAGCTAATGTCGGCGACGCAAGCCTGCGACGTTCTGATACCCTCCTCGATCTGATCAATAGGAATCGTGACCCTTGGATCACGGTCCACACGATAAGGATCAAGTCCAGCGGCAGCGATAGCCGGGGCCACGGTGTCGTCATACCGCTTGTCGAACGGGCCGGCATCGAACGGCTGGATCACAAAACAGGTAGGCATGCGGGCATTTTACGCCGGGGATGACGTCGCCAAGAGAACCGAAGTGGGGTCAGACCCGAGTGGAAGTGACGGAACTTGACTTAACACCGCGAGCAACGTTCATTTTCCGTCACGTCCACTTCGGCTCTGACTCCACGCCCCACGCCCGTCAGTCTGGGGATCGATGAGCCGACGAGGGTTAGTCCCAAAAGTGCGTGACGCATGCCCTGTTGCCGCGCAGGACACCAGTTTTGAGCACTAGACTTTAGACCTGACCCCCGGCGAGAAAACCCCGCGAGGCGGCGGTAAGTACGCTGGCGAAAGGACGCGCCGCGAAAGTTCCTTCGGGAGTCCGCAGTCAAGGAAAGCTTCATCTCCACATGGGGACTCGAGGAGAGCAAGCGTGACTTTCTCGACCGACTGTTTCGAGAAAGTGCCAGCTACCCAGAACGGACAGAGGGCGCTTCTCCCAGATGGCCCTCTTCCTAGCGGAGGAGGTTACGGGCTACTAGTCTTTCTGGTTATCTGCGTTGTGCCACCCTTTTTGGTACGTAATCCGCCTGCTTGTCCTTGTCGGTCACGGGACGACCACCCATATCCGACTCCCACCAGTTTTGGCTGAACGCTGGTCCCTGGTGCGGTGGCTTATGACGGTCTGCAGCTGAATCCTGTTCGCCCCTGTTGTGCCAATACTCTTTGTCCTTGGACATCACACGCCTCCAAGAAATAGATAATCTCACTCGGGCGCTTTGTCAACGGTAGTATGGATTGGTCTTCGACTCCGTTGTTGTGGTCGTTTGGATCCGCTATTTCTACCAGACCTGGCGGGCCATGATCGCGATCTCGTTGACCACGACGTCCGGCGCTTCGATCGGCACGTCGTGGCCGCTGGTCGTGTGTACGATCTTCGATTGCGGGGAGCGCGAGGCGATCTCTTCCTGGCCTTCGAGCGAGTGCTTGCGTAAGCGTTCCGTCGCTTCATCCGACCAGCCGTCCGGCTTGCGCGCTTGCGCCGCGATCACTACGAGGGGAACCTGGATGCGCCGCTGCTCCGGGGTCAATGCCACTTCGAGATCGGGCAATGATCCTTCGGCGAATCGCGCCTCCCACCAGTTGCGCGACGCGCTCGCCGCTACGAGCTTCGCGCGCAGGTCCGAGGGAAGCTCGGTGGGGAATTGTTGCTTCGGCCATTTGTCGGTGGCGCGCCACTCCTCCATCTCTTTGATCCGTCGCGCCCGATGCGCGGCGGCGGCCTGCTGATACTCGGGGAGCTTCGGTTGCGACGATTCGAGATTTGCGGCATCGACAGCGATGATGCCGGCGACCTCGGAAGGGTATCGCCAGTAGTATCGCTGCACGAACGATCCGCCCATCGAGTGGCCGACCAGGATGAACGGCGGTTTCTCACCGTTGAGGCGCAGAAGCTCGTGGAGATCGCTGATATAGCCGGCAACACTGCGGGACGGCGGCGGATCGCTCCAGCCAAAGCCGGCGCGGTCGTAGGAGCAGGTGCGAACGCGATTCTTCAAGGCGTTCTGAACCAGCCACCATTCGTAAAAACCGACGGCGGCGCCGGACTCCATCACGACCGTGTGCGGGCCTTCGCCCATGCAGACGATGTGAAGACTTCGCCCGCCGATGTCAACCCGTTTGCCGATTGGTGCGCCCACCGCGGCGCACGCCGTGAAAAGAAGAACCGCTGCAAGTGCTCGTGGCATCATTTCCGTTTACGTTCCGGCGATGTCATCGGATTGGGGTCGCTTCAGTCTTGGATTGTTGAGAAGACGGTCAGCGTCGCGGTCGCCTTCACGATTGGTCGCTGAAGCAAAGGCAACCACAGAGACACAGAGAACACAGAGGGATCTCTGTGACCTCTGTGCCTCTGTGGTGACCGTTTCAAATTGAGCCAAGAACGCAGCCGGCCATCAATTGTCGTAGTCGCTTACGGGCGGGGCCGCAGGCACCTCCGCACTGGTGGCCCGCCGCGCCTTCACGTCGCGGCCCACGGATCGCTCGGGAAGGATGACGAGCTTTCCTGTCATTGTCTTCCCCATCACCGCGAACGACCATTCGCCGTGCGTCTGCCCGCGTGTGAATTCGCCGCGCAACGTTCCGCGGTGACCGTCGACCTCGAACAGCAGCGCTCCCATCGGAACGCGCGTTCCGTCGATGATCTTGTCGGCGTAGAGGCGGACTTGATTCGGATGCCCGTCGAGCGGCACGAACCGGTAGACCACCGTCTCGTTCTTACACGCCGGCCGATTCCCGACGCACGTCGAAGTCCCTGTCCACGTACCCACGACGAAGTCGAGACCCGACGCCGGCTGCGGCGCGTCCGAGGCCAGTGCACCGTGGGATCCGAGACTCAGGCACCACGCGATGACGACGGCGCAGCATGCGCGTCGGATTCGTACAGAAATGAAGTTCTCTTGCATTCGCAAATACTCGCTCGATCCGCCGCGGCAGGCAAGTGCCGAACGCTTCGGTGGGCTACATGGTCTTTCTTCATTACGTCGAAATCCGCTGCGTGCGCAGCCACGAAGCGATTGCGTCCACTACGTCGGAGTCAAACTGGCCGGGCGTCCCGGCCGGTCTGGTGATGCTCTCTTCCATCGAGGCCGCGCGAGTCAGGTAGTGATCCATGCCCGCGATCGGCTTCAGCGTCGCCTGCCCGGGATGAAAGCTGTTGAGAACCGCGGCGAGATACGGATGATCGCCGATCGTGGCGACGAAGTCGGAAAGGCCGTAGATGATCAGAACCGGTGCGCTGACCTCCTTCCACTCCGCGGCTGGATCGATGGCAGCCCATTGCCGCATGAACGTTACCGGCGCGGGATAGTCGACGTGCTCGCGGCAAGAGGGGAGCCGCTTGACTAACTCTTCCACCGGCTCCTTCTCGATCAGCAAGCGGTGATTGCAAAGCTCGTTTTCGCGCAGCCGGCGGTCGATCTCATCGTACGGCACATGCCGGAGCTGCAGTTGCCGCCTGCGCGTTTCAAGCAGGTATTCGAGGAACGGTTTGGCCACCGTGTTCACGACGACGACGCCTCGGACCGGCTCCCGCCGCGCGACGAGCGCCGCTTCGACCCCTCCGATGCTGAGGCCGAGGAGAAAGATGTTCCGAGAGTCGACGAAGTCGTATTGCTTCAGCGCGCGCAAACCGGCGAGGTAGCCCCGCACCTCATTGTCCAGATCGGCGTCCGGACTCGCGCACGGCGGCCCTTCGCTGTCACCCATGCCGCTCTTTTCCACCCTCATCGTGACGAAGCCCGCCGCCGTCAGCCCGTACAGGAGCTTCGCATCGGGTGAGCTGCGGTCGAGCGACTCCTGCGAAAAGCAGCCGATGCCCGTTATGTAGAGGACGGCCGGATGCCTGGCTGAATGTCGGCCGCCTTCCCCGACCCGCCATCGACGAGCTTGAGCACCTTGACACCGCTCGCGATCCCCAGATCCCGGCCTTCCTCGGCCGAAACGGCGCCGACCTGCAGGCCGAGAAATCCGACACGAGGAAGCTCGCCGGCTTGCGCAACAACCGCGATGAGTAGAACCGCGGTCAGAAACGCGGTCAATGTTCCGGGCACAACGCGAGACCGTTGGGTCATCTCTTCAGAAGATCACGTCCGTGGAGTCCGGCGTGCAATGGTTCTGCAACGGAAAGGAACGTGCGTCTCCCGCGCCTCGTCATCTGTCGCTCGAAATGGGGTCAGGTCCGAAGTTGAAAGTGACGAGTCAAAGATGGCGCCCCCGGCCGAGCTCGTGGTCCGTCACTTTCAACTTCGGACCTGACCCCTGCTCCGAACCAGACGGCGCGGCATGAAGCCTCGATCAGCCGCAGCGAACGGTCGATGGCCCGGAGCGTGCGGCGGAACGCCTTGCCCCAGAAGCTGCGGCGGTCCCGTTCCGTGCCGCATGAAGACACTCCGGCCACCCGCGAATCAATCACGTTCTTACGGTGGCGGGACCGGGTGTCTGGCTTTCCCAAAACGATGCCTCGTGATTACTGAGACGTGCGACGTCGAGAAAGCTCACTGCCTCTGCCTAAGCTGCTGGTTTCTATGGTGTTGGGCTGCTCCGTGAACCGCAATCGAGCAGACCTTCAGTGGCATCCGGGGAAGCCATCGCAGGCCATGGCCGATACCATCGATGGCATGAGCGATGGCATCGATGGCATGGGTGGTTGCCATCGATGGTATGGAGCATTGCCTTCGATGGCATGCGTTGTTGCCATCGATACCATGGAGTGTGCCATCGAAGGCATGGGGTGATGCCATCGATGGTATTGGTGGTTGCCATCCATGCCATGGGTGATGACGTCGATGGCTTGGGGTGATGGCATCGATGGCATGGGGGGGTGCCATCGATGGCATGAGGGGTTGCCATCGATGGTATTGGGCGTTGCCACCGATGGTATTGGGTGATGCCATCGATGCCATGGGTGATGCCATCGATGGCATCGAGCATGGCCATCAATGGCGTGCTGCGCAGGCGTGAACCGTGTCAGGCACAGGCAACGGCTTCTTCAACGCAGCCGTCGACGGCATGAAGGATCGTCGACGTCGGTATTGACGCCGGTATTGACGCCATCGCGGGAGATCACGGTGTAGACCCGATTATCAATCTCACCGTGCGAGTCGTCCTCGTCGAAGGTGAGGATGAAGACGAGACCCGTGATGGACTTCGTGGGACGATGGCGCATAACGTCCGGTCGGAAGTGGAAGTGACGAAATCGACATCACACCATCTTCCGACAGCGTCTATTCGTCACTTCCACTTCCGACCTGACCCCAGGCTCACGTCAGGAGGGTCAAACCTTCGCTCATCGGTTTTCCTTAGCGACTCCACGCCCGGTAGCGTGATGTTTCCATTCCGAGGAGTTTCCGGGAGGTTTTCTCTATACCCTGAGCAGATTTCCTCGGTGATGCCGCGTGCTCCGAGGGCCCTCGGTGGTGTTATGAAAAGCAAGGCCCGACTCTACTGTTCCTGATCATACTGTTCCTACTGTTCTGTTCCGAGGCCTTCGTTGTCTTGAGCGGCGGTTTGAGGCTGTAGCGGCGGATTTTCGCGGGCACGCCTCGGAGCGTAACAGGCAGCGCACGCCATTCCTGGCGCATGCCCCGGCTGCTGTGTTCCAATACTCGGCAGTCCCTCTCGAATGACGGCCTTCGACTATGACGTCTTTCTGAGCCATACGCGGTTGGACCGCGAATGGGTGCGCAACCTGGCCGGCCGACTGGAACGGCGCAAGATGCACGGCAAGCAGTTGCGCGTCTTCTTCGCCGATTCAGATCTTGCCGCTGGGGCGAACATTCCCGACGGCGTCGAACGTGCGCTACGGACGAGCCGCAAGGTGGTGGTTGTGATCTCGCCCGAGGCACTGCACTCGGAGTGGGTAACGGCGGAGCGGACCGCGGTGCTCGCCGATGCGCCGGCCGGAGCGGGGCAGCGACTGATCCCGGTCCTGCTTCGCGGAAGCGAAGAGCAGTTTCCGCCGCTACTGCGCGCGCTGAAGTTCGTCGACTTCCGCATTGCCTCGGAGTACGAGAGACGCTTCGACGAGCTGCTGCGCGCCATTCGGGACGAGCCGGTGTCCCACCGCGCCGAGCCGATGAAGCCGGCGGCGGTCGCCCCTGTTCTGCGCGGGCTGATCCTGTCCGAGGCTGACAATAAGTGCGCGCTTTGCCATGCCGACGACGATGTTGATCTGTATCCGGTCGATCCCTCTGCGCGCGTGAAGGCGCACACCTACGAAACCATCGTGCCGCTCTGCGCATCCTGCCGGAGGAGGCTCGAACGTGATGCACTGGCTCCTCTGACGCTGCGCGATGCCCGAGACTCCTGGCGACAGGAGTGCCGTCGCCGTCGTGAAGTATCAGATCTTAGCGCGCTGATCGAGGCGAACCTGGCCGAGGCGCGACGGCTCTCCATCACCGCAACCGACGTTTGGGACATCACCAGGGCCCGGTTGCTCGCGGACGAAGTCATCGCCCGATTTGATCCGGCGAATGTCGAGGCCAGGCTGCTGAGCGAGAAGCTGAAGGTCGTCGGCCGGGAGATGGACAGTCGATCCACTGCGGATGTTCGGGTATATGACATGCTGGCATGGCGCATTAGCAAGCTGGGCGTGTACGCCTCGCTCCTGCTTGCGACGGCGCTGGTAGTGCCGGCGCTCTATCTCGTGGCTGAGATCATTCTCCGACTAGCGGGCATCGCAGTTCCGGGGTGGATAGTGGTTTCCGCGCTCAGTGCGGTATTCCTGGTGGTGGCCTTCCTGCGCAAGGACGTGGGCGTTGCGATGGCGTTCGCGATCTACGCCGGATGCGCGGCGCTGCCGCACGAAGTGGGACATCTCTTCGGGCTCTATTTCGGGGCTCGGGTACGCAACGCCCTCGGCGAGAAAATGCCACTGCGGCAGTACTTCAAGTACATTGAGGTCAACGAGCAACCCTTCTGGTCCGGACTGCGCGCTGCGCTGCGCGAAGCGCGCGTCGCGGGAGTGTTCCCCCGTCTGTCCTTCAACGCGGGGAAGTTGCTTCGCGAGTGGTCCGAAACCGTGAACGTGTGAGAAGGGAGGCACAAGCATGTCTGAACTGTGGACCATGGTGACGGTCGTCGCCGCCTCCACGACCATCGCCTCTATCACTGGCGGCGTGCTAAGCGCCAAGATGGAGCACCGCATTACCGGCGCTGCTCGTCGCGATCCGCGCTTTGCCGCCCTCCGGCTGCGCGCGCATTTCACAGCGTTCTACGTCTCTGCAGTTCTTGTCCTTCTGCTAATGCACTTCTGGATCGAACGTCGCGGAGGGGTGTCGTGGCTCGAAATCGTCGCCTTCATCGCCCTCATGACGGTGATGGCGGTGGGCGGAGAAGTGATGCTGTACCGGCGATCACTGCTGCGGTAAGCGCAGAAGCCAAGGAAGCCATGTGTAATCGGTGTGTCCAGCAATGGCCGTACCCCGGAATGAGGTTTGCCCGCTTTGCACAGAATACCGGCTTCGCCTAACGATGCCTTGAGGATTTCGGGGCCAAGTGGTTGGGTCAGATCACGGGCCATGATCCAGGCGGGGAGAGCCGGCAGGCTCGGCGAGACTTCGCGAGCAACCGCTGATGGAATCAGGGGCATCCGCCGATGGGGTCAGGTCTGAAGTGTGAAGTAACGAATCGAAAGTAAGGCGCAAGGTCGGCCGAAATTTCGTTACTTCACACTTCAGACCTGACCCCATCGATCAGTCCTCCCCGTGAGCGTCCGAAGGTGACTCCTCAACCAATGGATCGCAGATGGAGCAGCGTAATCACTGAGATACTCATTTTCCTGTGCTCTTAGTTACGTGCCTCACGGAAGGCGGTGCGACGATTGGCGCCGGTGGTGGTGGCGGTGTTTTGCCGGTTCGCAGCCATGCGGTGAAGGGCGTGTTGCTTTCATCGCAATAGAGCTGAAGCCAGACATCAGCGATAGAGTCCCGTTGATCGGGATGCTCTACGACGAGGCGCGCGAATAAAATGTGATCCTCGTATGCGGGTTGGCAGTAGCGCGACGCGTCAAATTGATCAACCCAATCCTGTGACAATTGCTTTGGGAAGAGGTCATGCAATGTCTGCGCTTTGCCTTTAGCGAGCCATGGATCTGTATTGTTAGCCACAATTTGAGCCGCCGTTAGTTGAAATTGTGCAGCGGCTTGAGACGCTTGAATGTCCCGCTGCAGTTCAACTTGCTTTGTAAGCGTATGGAATGACGCGATCACGGTGGCAAGTGCCACGGCGAGGGGTACGATCGTGCTAAGGGCTGTCCATACGACTTGTTTTCGTTGGAATTGAGCTTGTTCCCTTTCTAACTGATACCTTAGCTCGTCTAGTGCAATCCTCCGCTCTTCAACGCCCGAAGCAACACCGGCAGGTTGGCATGCGGGCGGCTGCGCGGCGTCGGTAGAAGTTGTCTCCGGCTGGTCGTTCATCTCTCGTGTGCTCCTAGGCTAGGAGTGTCATTTAGAGGCCATATCCCTACCCGAGGACTCCTCACTGTGAATTTTTGTCGCTTGAGTGGCTGACAGGCTTCTCCCGCCCGCATTTCAGAGCGCTCTGTCGCCTTTACGGCGCCCCACTCAAAAGAAAAGGGGCCGCCTTGCGGCGGCCCTGACATTGCGGTTTGGCTGGAGCGAAGTTACGACGTGCGATCGGGTACCGGCGCTGGTGCGGGTGGCTGTTGCACCGGCGTGGACACGTCCGTGGATGGGCCCGATCCGGGCGCGATCGTCATTGTTTCGCCGGCGCTGGCTTCGGGGTAGTACTCCTTCATCTTCAGGTAGTCGGTGCCGGTTTCTTCGCGGAGGATGTCGTTGACTTCCCATCCTTCCAGCGTCTCGCGCTCCAGGAGTTTTCGGGCGATGCGGTCGAGGGACGATTTGTGGGCGGTGATGATTTCCTTCGCATGCGCGTAGGCTTTGTCGAGGATGCGTTTGACTTCGCGGTCGATCTCGACGGCGGTGGCTTCGGAGAAGTCCTGGTGCTGGGCGAACTCGCGGCCGAGGAAGATGGCTTCCTCTTTCTTGCCGAAGGTAACGGGACCGAGGTCGGACATGCCCCATTCGCAGACCATGCGGCGGGCCATGGCCGAAGCGCGCTCGATGTCGTTGCCGGCACCCGTGGTGATCTCGCCGATGAAGATCTCCTCGGCAAGACGGCCACCCATCAGCACGGCCAGCATCGCTTCGAGGTAGCGCTTCGAGTACGAATACTTGTCCTCGGTCGGGAGCTGTTGCGTGAGGCCGAGGGCGCGGCCGCGGGGGATGATCGTGACTTTGTGCAGCGGATCGGCGGCAGGGAGAACCGCGGCGACGATCGTGTGGCCAGACTCGTGATACGCCGTGTTCTTCTTCTCACGGTCGCTCATCACCATCGACTTGCGCTCCACGCCCATCATGACCTTGTCCTTCGCGAACTCGAAGTCGATCATCTGGACTTTCTTCTTGTCGTAGCGGGCGGCGTTCAGCGCAGCTTCGTTGACGAGGTTGGCGAGATCGGCGCCGCTGAATCCGGGTGAGCCCCGTGCGATCACGACCGGATCGACATCCTCGGACAGCGGAATCGTTCGCGTGTGTACTCGGAGGATGCCCTCACGGCCTTTGAGGTCGGGGAGGTCGACGACGACGCGGCGGTCGAAGCGGCCGGGACGAAGCAGGGCAGGGTCGAGAACGTCAGGGCGGTTCGTGGCGGCGACGAGGATCACGCCGTCGTTGGACTCGAAGCCGTCCATCTCGACGAGGAGCTGGTTGAGGGTCTGTTCGCGCTCGTCGTGACCACCGCCGAGTCCGGCGCCGCGATGACGGCCGACAGCGTCGATCTCATCGATGAAGATGATGCAGGGAGCGTTCTTCTTCCCCTGCTCGAAGAGGTCGCGGACACGCGAGGCGCCGACGCCGACGAACATCTCCACGAAGTCGGAGCCGGAGATGGAGAAGAAGGGGGCGTTGGCCTCCCCGGCGATGGCGCGCGCGAGAAGCGTCTTGCCGGTGCCCGGAGGTCCCATCAGCAGCACGCCTTTGGGGATCTTGCCGCCGAGCTTGGTGAACTTCTGCGGCTCTTTGAGGAACTCGATGATCTCGTGCAGCTCGATCTTCGCTTCGTCGACGCCGGCGACGTCTTTGAACGTAACCTTCTTGGCGTTGCCGGAGAGGAGCTTGGCTTTTGATTTGCCGAAGGAGAGAGCCTTGTTGCCTCCGGCCTGCATCTGGCGCATGAAGAAGATCCAGAGGCCGACGAGGAAGAGGACGGGAGCCCAGGTGATGAGTGCGGTGATGAAGGGTGCGTCGGCGGCGTGCTCGACCTGCACCTTCACGCCTTTGGCGCGGAGCTGATCGATCATGGATGGATAGTTGGCCATGATCGTGGCCTGGAACTCTTTCTTCCCGCCGGGCGCTGTCTGCTTGGTCTCGCCGTGAACTTCGTCACCGCGAATCGTCACGCTGGCGACGGAGCCGTTGTTCACGCGGTCGAGGAAATCGCTGAAGGCGATGGTTTCACTCGTCCCTTTCGTGGTGTTGAAGAGGCTCCAAAGCAGAACCACGAGAACGATGATGACGGCCCAGAGAAGCACCGTTTTGAGCGTCGAATTCAATCAAACCTCCAAGGGGAGCACGCGAATGCTTCGTGCGTGCCATTGACTGCCGTGGGAAGAACGGAGCGGCAGGGGGTGAAATTCTGGGTGCCGGGATGTGGGGGGTAGGGTGTGGGGGGGTGGGTGGGGTTGCATGGCTTATGGGTTTCTGAGCGATACCCAGTGACGCTACGAACAAGTTCTATTTAACGGATGCAATGTACGGCAGGTTTCCGCAACGGCCTTCAAACTCGAGGCCGTAGCCAACGTAGGGGCCGTCGGCGGCCTCGAAGGCGCGGAAATCGACGGTCAGGTCGACCGTGCGGGCGTCGGGGCGGTCGAGGAGGGCGACCAGCTTCAAGGTCGACGGCTGCTTCTGGCGAAGCTGCGTCATCAGATATGTTTCGATGACGCCGGTCGAGACGACATCTTTGACGACGTACACGTTCCGGTCGCGGATGTCGATCCAGCTCAGGTAAGTGATCTCCAGCGCGGCGGCGGTATCGGCGTCGGCGACGTCGCGGACGACGTCGATGAAGCCGTACCCGGCATCGCCTGGAATGCGGCGCAGGAGATCGGCCAGGAAGCACGAAGCGCCTTTGAGGATGCCGAGGAGGAAGAGGGGAGCGTCGCCGGCATCGTCGCGAATCTCCGCCGCCAGCGCGGCCACGCGCTGTTCAATCTCCCGGGCGCTGAAGACTTTCGTGAACTTTCTCAATCGCGACCTCGTAAAGGTCGGCAGTCTCGCCTGTCACCTTGAACAGATCCGAGACTTCGACGCCAGCCACCCAGACGATCGCGCCCTGCCAGATGAGGAGAGGAATGCGATCGCGCGACGCAGCGGCAATCTTACGATCAATCAGCAGATCCTTCAGCTTTTTGTCGTGGGACATGCCGAGGGGACGTAAGCGGTCGCCGTGACGGCGGTTGCGGATGGTGAAGGTTGGTTTGGCGCCTTTCGCTAGTTGGATGAGCTGCACGCCTGGCGGCGTGCGTTGTCGGTTGTCGGTTGTCGGTTGGATGCGGACCCTTGTTGCGATCTCCGGAATGAGCACCTCGGTGCCGGCTTTGATCTCGATTTCGAAGTCGTTCGTGATCGGGTTGCTGTTCCGGCGACGGAGGACAATCTCGTTTCCTTCTGGTAGTAGCTCGAGGGATCGGGTGACCGAGGTTTTCTTAGTCTCGCCTGCCAGCCGCTCCAGATCGGCGGCGGACACGTCGCGCGCCTCTGGGTCGAGTCTTCGGATGTGGCGGAGGAGCAGCGCCTGACGCAGCCAGGCGTCCTCGGGCATCGAGCGGAATCGCGTTTCCTCCTCGGACGCGATCACATCCTCGGCGACGTCGATGGCCTGTTCGAGAACGGGCCACTGCTGGCGCGCCTGATCGGCGATGGCGGCGAGGTTGTCGATGACGCTCTCGTCGAAGTCGCGAAGCATGGCTCGGACGCGGTTGCGGAGGAAACGCGGATCGGCGTTCGAGCGGTCGAAGCGGGGAGTGATGTTGCGCTCGGCGAGGAAGCCCTCGATCTCCTTGCGCGTCACATCCAGCAGCGGACGGATGATGCCGTCGTCGCGGACGGGATGGATGCCGCGGAGCGCCGCGATGCCGCCTCCGGTCATCAAGCGCATCATCACGGTCTCGGCCTGATCGTTCTTCTGATGCGCGGTGGCGATGAGCGCGTCGCCGGCGATCTCGCGCAGCCGCGCATGACGCACTTCGCGCGCGGCCGCCTCGATGCCGCGATGACGAACAGCCTCAGGATCGAGCGTGCCGTCGGCGACGCGCAAAGGGATGTCATATCGCGCGCAGAGCTCGCGGACGTAGGCCTCGTCGTCATCCGATTCGGTGCCGCGAAGGTGGTGGTTGACGTGCGCGGCGGTGAACTTGATGTTGCCGATTTCCACAAGCGCGACGAGCAAGGCCGTGGAGTCGCCGCCGCCGGAGACGGCAGCGACGATCGGCCGCTGCACAAGATCGTGTGCGGCGAGGAAGCGGCGGATGGCCTCGACGATCACGCTCGAGGTCACCTGCACTTCTCACACCTTTTGGTCGACGCCTTCCCATCGAGCGCCTTCTCCCCCCGTGCTTTTCGGGGGGAGAAGGTGCCGAAGGCGGATGAGGGGGGTGCTGCAAAATACGACATCGCGTTGTTCGAGAGATTGGCGAAGCATCCCGGAGTGCGCTTGGCGTTTGGGAAGCCGTGCCGCGACATCAGAGGCCCCCTCATCCGGCCTTCGGCCACCTTCTCCCCCACTGAGAAGCGTGGGGGAGAAGGCGCTCGATTGAAACTCCCTGCGAGTGTGTGAAAGGCAGCAACCCCGCATTTCTCACGCGCTTGCACCTTCCTGCTACACCTCGTCCTTCTTTTTTGGAGTGCCTTCCAATCGAGCGCCTTCTCCCCCCGTGCTTTTCGGGGGGAGAAGGTGCCGAAGGCGGATGAGGGGGGCGTTGCAAAATACGACATCGCGTTGTTCGAGAGATTGGCGAAGAATCCCGGAGTGCGCTTTGCGTTTGGGAAGCCGTGCCGCGACATCAGAGGCCCCCTCATCCGGCCTTCGGCCACCTTCTCCCCCACTGAGAAGCGTGGGGGAGAAGGCGCTCGATTGAAACTACCTGCGAGTGTGTGAAATGCAGCAATCCCGCATTTCTCACACGAGTGCACCTTCTTGCGACGCCTCGTCCTTCTTCTTTGGAGAGCTTTTCCATCGAGCGCCTTCTCCCCCCGTGCTTTTCGGGGGGAGAAGGTGCCGAAGGCGGATGAGGGGGGCGTTGCAAAATACGACCTCGCGTGGTTCGAGAGATTGGCGAAGTATCCAGGAGTGCGCTTGGCGTTTGGGAAGCCTTGCCGCGACATCAGACGCCCCCTCACCCGGCCTTCGGCGCTCGATTGGAGACTCTCGACGAGCGTGAGATGCAGCCAACCCTCCTCGTCAGTTGTTGGAGATGTTTGACTTGGACTTGAGGATGGCGCTGTTGGTGCTGGCGGTAATCACGACGGGGTGGATGCCGTCGGAGGTGAAGATGATCTTCTCCTCGCCGGCTGTGGCGGCGACTCTCGCGGACGAATCGGTCGGCGCGGCATCGAACGCTTTCTTCTTCGTGTAGTCCCAGCGCTTCTTGATCGTGCCGCCCGTTGCACCTTTGATCTCGATCTGCGCCTCGGGATCGCGAGTTACATCCGTGCCTTTCGGCGCGCTGATGATCAGGTAATACGAGCCGGCCGGCAGAACACCGAGGTCGAGTTTTCCGTCGGCGTTGGTCGTGCGCGCGGATGCTCCACCGCCGGGGCTCTTTCCCAGCTTGACATCGACACCCTTGAGAGGCGCACCGGCGTAGGCTGCAACAGCGATCAAAACGATCGGGGCGAATGCGAGTGCGAACATCGAAGAGCTCTTGCGTGGCGGCATGGAATCCTCCTTCGGGATTAGAAATCCAGTATGGCACTACTGCCAGCCGGCGATCACATGGAAGAGGGAGTCGGCGGCACCGTTGGCTCCTTCAACGAGCAGGAACGATTGGCCGTCGGGGCTGGACGCGAAACGGAGCGTGTCGGGGGGTAAGTGAAAAAGCTCGGTGAGATTTGTCTCGTCCCATTGGCCGGCGATCTTCGGCGTCACGCTCATGACTACATCCTTGCTGGAAAGGTAAAACAGTTCCTGGCCATCCCCCCTCCAGCGCGGGCTGCTTCCTCCGTTCGTCGAGATGCGCACGTGATGCACTTCGCCAGGGATCAGACTCTGCAGATACACCTCGCTCGATCCGCTGCTGTCTGACGAGAACGCAAGCCATTTTCCGTCCGCTGACGCTTGGGGATCCTCCTCATAAAAGGTGCTGTTGAGCACCGGCTCCGCCTTTCGCGTGTGCATGTCGAGGCGGTAAATGTCGGTCTTTGTCTGAGGGACCTCCCGATTGAAGAAGAGCGTGTTTCCGTCGGAAGAAAAGCTTCCTGGAAACTGAAACGTACCAGGAGGAAGGAGCTCTTCGGAAGCCGATGCGGTCAAATCGCGGCGAAAGAGGTGAGGATACGTTCCCGCGGCGAGCGAATAGACGATGGATCGCCCGTCGGGAGCCCAGACGGGAGTAATGGCCAGCCCCGAATCATTGGTGAGGCGGTCTCGTACGGCGCGCGAAAGATCGTAGATCCAGATGTCGCCCAGGCCCGTGGCGCGGTTGAGAACCGTTACGGCGGTCCGTTTCCCATCGTTCGAATAGCTCAGGCTCAGACGATCGAATGGGCCGTGGTCATCGATGAGCCGCGTCACTCCCTTGCGATCCGCAGCGACGAGCCGGCCGGTGCGGGTGTCGGTTCGATAGACGATGATGCCGTTCGCTGCATCGAAGGTCGCACGTCCTGTCGCGTAGAAGTACTCGACGTCGTTCGCGATCAGCACCGGGTCGCCGACGAGCGTCCCGTGGTCGACGTCAAAGCGCTGGCTCAGGAGCTCGGCATCGCGGACGTAGACGAGTTGATCACGCCTGATCAGCGCCACATTGGAGACGTTTCGCAGCAGCACGGACGTGGCGGGCGAGTCGAACGAAGCGAGGATGACCTGGTGGTCGAATGAGTTGGCTGCCGCCGACCAGTAGAGAAAATGGTGTCCATCCCCAAGCAGATGCGGCCAGGTGTGGCGCCATTCGCTCTTCTTCGGCTCGGTCACCTTGACCGGCGTTCCGCCTTGGTCCGCGATGCGATAGATCTCGCGCCGCCCTCCGCCGTGGTCGGCAAAGAGAATGGTGTGCCCGACCCACGATGCAACGGCTCCTGTCGGCCAGACGTCGGTGAGCGCAGCGGGTGCCTGACGCCCTTCGACGTTCGTCTTCCACAATTTGCCATGTGCGCTGAATCCGATCCATTCTCCGTCGGAGGACCAGAAAGGACAGGTTGCATCGATCGACCCTTCCACTCGTCGGACGTCGAGTGAATCGAGGCGCCGAAGAAAAAGCGAGCGTACGCCTCCTTGAACCGCGCCAAAACAGAGCGTTCGGCCGTCGGGAGATAGCGCGAGGTTTGGCGTCTCCGGCGTGAGGTACCCATGAATTCCTTCGGGGAGCGCGAGTTGCAAATGAACTGCGGCAGGATTCGCTGGGCGGGCGGTAAACAACCGCGTTCCTCCCCACGCCAACAGCCCGCCAATTGCCGCTGCGATCATCAATGCAGGCAACAAGCGACGGCTGAGATGCGAGGGCTTGATCGACGAGACCGGCTCCGTCGTCGATGAAGTCTCCGACAGCCATCGCAATTGGCGCGCGACGTCCTGCGCCGTCTGCCACCGATCCTCAGGATTCTTTTCCAGCGCGGTGAGAATGATCCGTTCGAGAGCCGGAGGGGTGGCCGGTTCGAGCGAACGGATCGGAGCCGGATCGGAGGAGAGGATCGCGCTGCTGATGGCGATGCGTGAGCTGCCTCCGAACGGCCGCTGCCCGGTGGCCATCTCGTACAGGATGCAGCCGAGCGCAAAGATGTCGGTGCGATGATCGATGTTCAGCCCCTCGAGCTGCTCCGGCGACATGTAGACGAGCGTGCCGACGACCATCCCTTCCGCAGTGATCGGATTGACCAACGTCGCGGCGTCGGGGTCGCCGGGAGTCGCTCCGGGAATGGCCAGCTTGGCGAGACCGAAGTCGAGAAGCTTGACGCCCGAGGCGGTGAGCATGACGTTGCCGGGCTTGAGATCGCGATGCGTGATGCTGGCGCGATGCGCGTGCTGCAACGCTTGAGCGATCTCGGTGCCGAATCGCAGGACCTGACTGAGCGGAAGTCGGCCGCGCGCAATCCGGTCGGCGAGCGTTTCCCCTTCGAGGTACTCCATCACCAGGTATTCGGTGTCGCCGTCGCGTCCGATGTCGTAAAGCGCGCAGATATGCGGATCGGAGAGCGCGGAGATGACGCGCGCCTCCCGCTCGAATCGCGCACGCCGCTCGCTGCTGGCGGTGAGTCCGGCGAGGAGAACCTTGATGGCGACGGTGCGCCCGAGGCGCGTGTCGCGGGCGCGATACACCTCGCCCATCCCTCCGACCCCGAGGAGAATGTCCACCTCGTAGGGGCCAAGCATCGTTCCCTTCGCCAGACTCACGTGTGTCGCGATCATAGCGGAGAATCAAAAGCGGTCACGCGGAGACGCGGATGACTCCGCGTCCTCCGCGTCTCCGCGTGAAACGGTTTTATGATTTGCCGATGACCGGCAACGTCCCCAACTCTTACAGGCACTACCCGAAGCGCATCACGCCCGGCGACGATCTGATCGCCGGCGGCGCGCATCTGAAGTGGTACGACATCGGGCGCGCGGAAGCCGTCATCAGCGACGACACGCAACGCGAAGCGCGCGACTTCGTCCGCGCCGAAATGGACGCCGGCCGGCTGAACCTTCAGGACGAGCTTGGATTCGTGATCCTCCACCTCTGCGGTGACTCGTTCTTCTTCCTCATCGTCAGTACTTGGCGTAGCGCCAACGAGCTATGGGAAACGGTCTACGCAAAAGAGGGTGATGAGCCGTTCAAGCTTTGGCCGCGCGACGATTTGCACAAGCCCGTGTTCTGCGTCTGGGAGCTCGGCGCCGTCATTCACGAGCAAAAGATGTGGACGCAGTTTCTCTACTCGGCGCGCGATGAGAAGGCGCGCAACGCCTGGATCGGCGATCGATTCACGGGCGAGGCGTGAGCGCTAACTGGCAGGCTTCGCGGCCGGTCTGCGCCGAGCCTTGATCACGATCGACAACTCGTCGTTGCGGATGTTGGTGAAGCGCAGCTTGATCCGGCCTTCTTCGTCGAGGGAGATGACGGCAGGTGTGTTGATTGAGGTCAGCATCCAGCCGGCTGGCAGCGTTACGTAATTCAAGGGGCGCCCGAGGGTGCGCTTCCAGACGAGATCGGCGCCTTCGAGCGTGTAGCCGACCGGATCGGTGTACGTCTCCTGCACGCGTATCCGTGTCGACCGCCCTTCGGCGACCGGATGTTCGAGATCGCCCTGCACCGCAACGGAGTCGGGATCGACCGGCGTCGGGTAGTAGCCCAGGGCGTTTACGTCCTTGCCGGGAACGGCGTGGGTGACGAGGTCTTTGCCGGTATCGAGATCGGTCATCTTCGCGTCAGGCGAGACGACGCTGCCCTTGCGCACGAAGCTGTGTACCGACTTCTGGCCAACCCGCGTGACGGTGAAATCGTGCGAGATTCGAAATTGATGCGTCGACGGATCGAGCAGCCAGTAGCTGATCTCGCGATCCTGCTCGGCGCGATGGATCGATTCCTGGGCGAGGAGCGACGCTGGAATCAGCGCGAGCAACAGAATCATCGCGCGTTTCATGGCAGGCTCCTGGCGACGAGCTTCACAGGCAACTGATCATCGCGATCGTTGAGGAAACTGACGCGAACGCGGCCGTCGGCATCAGTGGAAACGATTCCCGGCGACCCGCAGCCGACCAGCTCCCATCCTTTCGGCAGGAGCACGACATTGCGTTTGATGCCGAGCGGCCGCTCGAACACCAGCAGGCCATCTTTCACGTCGTACGACTTCGCGTCGGTGTACGTCTTGATGATGCGAATGCGAGTCTGCCCACCCTTCGGCACCGGCCCCGGCAGATGAACGCGAATGAACTGGGCGTCGTCCGCCGTATTCTGCGGCACCAACGCGCTCGTCTTCGCTTCCTTGCCGCTGACAACCTCGAACTTCAGATCCTCGCCCGACGCCCGTGCGATCACGCGCTCTTTGGTGGCGATCGATCCGACCCGAATGGGATTGAAGAACCATTCCGCCCCTTCCTTCGCCTGCGTCACGTCGTAGGTGATCGCGAATTGGTGACTCTGCGGTGGAAGGAGCTCGTATAACGTGAACTCGTCGGCGGCGAAGAGGGGGGTGGCAAGCAGGAGAATAGCGATTGCAGTCGTGAATGCGGTTCGCATGCGAATCACGATATCAACACACACGACCCGGCGACTAGCGAGCCGGCGACTCCCAGTCTTCTATCTGCAATTCGGCGACGTGCGAAAATTCGCGAACGTTGTGAGTGACCAGGATGGCCCGATGAGAGCGTGCCGTCGCCGCGATCAGGAGATCGTTCGCTCCGATTGGCGTTCCGGCGCGATCGAGCTCGTTGCGTAGCAGGCCATATTCTTCGGCGCATCGGTCGTCGAACGGAAGGCTGGCGACCGTATCGAAGAAACTCTCCAGCAAGCGCAGGTTGTCAGCCATCCGAGTGCTTTTCCTCGCACCATAGAGGAGTTCGCCTTTGACGACCGAAGAAAGACGCACCAGAGAGCGCGGAACGGTTCGTACGTGTTCGATCAGAGATTGCGAGGTTCCGTTGAGGAATCGAATACAAGCGTTCGTGTCAAGAAGATACATCATGACAACCGGTCACGGCGCTCAGGACGCCCCTGCTTTGGACGCTCCAGTGGTTCGCCTTTCCAGCCGCCGGCAACGTTCTCGAAGAACCCTTCCGGCCAGTCGCCGGCAACTTCGTTGACCACGAGATCGGCCAGATAGGAGGAGAGCGATTTCCCTGCGGCCTTCGCTCTGGCCTTCGCCGTCTCCGCGACTTCGTCAGGAACGTAGAGGTGTAGTTGGGGCATAGCTCATCCTTCGTTGTATGCACATATAGCAGGATACTGCTGCGGAGCGCAAGGGACGAGTGGGTGGCGTGCGCCAAGAACTCTCAATGTCCAGCCTACGTCCTGCGCCCGGATTCTTCCTTGACAATCCCGGCATCCTGCGCAATGTTTCCGCGCCCGGTGAGGAGGAATAGTGTGGTTTGCAAGGAGCGGCGTTCCATCGCCGTCGGGCGGAGGTCTCGTTTCGCGCTGCGCGGTCGTCGCATGGATGTTCGTGGCGGGCGCGCTGGTTGCGCCGCGGATTGAGGCCGCCGACCTTCGCGGGATCTACGTCTACAGCAGCGACGTGTCGCAGATCTCCAAGGGCTCCGCCAACAACGTCACCGCTTCCCTCGGCGTGCCCGGAGTCGATGGCATCGTCCTCGTCATCAGCTGGAGCTCGATCGAACCGGCGATGGGGCAATACCAGTGGGCGACGCTCGATCAATGGACGCATCGAGCCGTCGCATTGGGGAAGAAGATCGACCTGACGATCACAGCTGGGATCGATACTCCGTCCTGGCTCTTTCAGCCTGCGCCTTCGGGTGCCGGCGCGAGCCCGCTGACGTTCACCATCTCACCGCACGGCGGCGCGACCGGCGTCTGCGACACGGAGACGATCGCCGCGCCGTGGGATCCGGCGTTTCTGAATCGTTGGGATTTGCTGTTGGCCGCCGTCACCGCGCATCTGAAGGCCGACGGAACGTACAGCGCCGTTACGCTTCTGCGCCTGACGGGCGTCAATCGGACCACTGACGAGTTTCGGTTGCCGGCCGAAACGCCGCAGAGTACGGGCCTGGCGTGTGTGAGCGACGCGGTCGCGATCTGGCAGCAGGCCGGCTTTCGCCCTTCGCGTCTGCTACAGGCATGGGATCAGATCACCAACTCGTTCGTGAAGAGCTTTCCCGACAAATCGTTCAGCGTGGCCATCATCCCGCAGAACGCGTTCCCCCCCATCGGCGAGGACGGAGCAGTCATCAAAGGAACGCCTCCTGACCAGAATCAAGCGCTGTTGGCGGAAGCAAGCCACAAACTCCCCGCACGTCTGGTCGTTCAGTTCAACTTTCTGATGCCCGGGGAAACAGCATCGAGCGCCGTCACGCAGGCCGCCCAGACCCTAGGCACCTTCGCGGCCTTCCAGACGAACAACTATTTCGGATCGACAGGGCAGGGAGCAGGATGCTCCGAGCCGGTCACGAACCCGACTCCATGCACCGATGCGACGTTCCTCACCATGCTGGAGACCGGCATCTTTCCCCTCGGCGCAAGCAATTCGCTGCGAGCGCAGTACATCGAGATCTTCCCAGCCAACGCGAACGCGTTTCCGAGCGCGGTGTTTCAAGCGCACGACGATTTGATCGCGGGGCAGAGGCGGCGGGCGGCGCGGCATTGAATTGACATCGACGGATCGTGCGCAGCACCTATCACGAGATCGGAAAATTGGAGTGACCCGAACACGAAGAGCCCGAGGCATCGCGCCTCGGGCTTCATTCAATTGTTAGTGGGCTTTGCTGCCGGAGGGGCATCGGTTCCACCGAACGAGAACCCGAGGCTCAAAGACAGATAGGGTCCGAATGCGTATCTGTTCGAGCCTTGAGTCACTGTCGGCGAAGTCGAGGAACGGATGTCTCCTATCTTGACGTCGGGGAAACGCTTTGCCTGGGTTGCGGCGAGTCCGATCGCGAACGTGGCGAGAGTATTTGGGCCAAGCTGGCGTAAGCGAACGCCGGCGCCGAGGAAGTAGGAAGCGTTTCGGTCGACGCTTGTGGCGATGCCGAATTGCGCGGCAAGAAAAGGAAAGTTTGCAGGATGAAAGTCCAGCACGATGCCAGTGCCGGGTACGAGCTTGCTCTGGTTGCGCTTCTTTAGGATTTTGACCAGTCCTGCTCCGGCGTCCTCGCTCACGAGCTCCTGGTCAGAAACAGTGCTGAATGTGAGAAAGCCTCCCATGTCGACGAACCAGCGCTGATAGTTCAAATTCACCTTGATCGTCTTGAACGAGTTGTTGCCGATCTTAAGTACGATGCTGAGAGAATCAGATATCCCTCGCGAGATGAATCCGATGGCAGGATCGTTTCGGCGGTCTGGTGACGACTGATCCTCCACGAACAACAAGGCTGGCGTTTTCTTGGGGGCGGACTTCTGGAGATCGGGATCGATTGCGAAGGTCTGTCTGGCTGCACGGCCTTTGTGAACTGCGATCTGGATGTGATCGGGAATTGCGCCCGTCGTAAAGTCTCGATAGACGGTCAAGGATTTGCCATTCTCATCGGTTTCTCCCGCCGTGATGATGACTTTGAGATCCTGAGTTCCCGCCGGAATACCGTCGATGTTAATTGTCGAAATGGCAGCCGCACTGATGAATACCGTACTCGGTGAACAACTCCAACTCGACACTGTGCAATCGGTCCGGAATGGGTGACTCTCGGTCTTGACTAAGGCCTCGTCCAGCAGGTGTTTGATGTCGTCGATCGATGCGGGAGGAGTTGCATTCGCCACCGGCATCAGAAACAGCCTTCCATGTCTAGGCGCAGGCGCCTGAGCAAACGTGGTCCCGGAGAGAGTGACGACGAGAACCAGAGATAGTACGACCGAAGCGAGCCGCATGGGTTCCTCCACTCACGAACGATTTGGACGATTGGTTGAGCGGAAGAATAGTTCCGGAGGTGTGAAAATGGCAAGTCCGCTAGAAATAGTGGGGAGGAGTTTGGTGGCGGTGCCCAGAGTCGAACTGGGGACCTAGCGCTTATGAGACGCCCGCTCTAACCATCTGAGCTACACCGCCATCGGGAGGGCTGCCGGAGGATATACTCAACCCGGCGCGCGGTGAAAAATTTCGCGCGGGAGCGGCTGAATGTCCGACGTCGACGAGCGGCGATGCATCCGCTGCAGCGATCCCGAGGAGAGTACGCGGCTGGAACGTTGCGTGGTCTGCGGGAAGCATTTCTGCCACGACTGCGCTTACCGCGCCACGGGACGGCGTTTCTGCTCCCCCGAGTGTGCGCGCGCCTTTTTCTACGGAGAGAGTGATGACGACGAAGACACTGACGCTGCCGGTTGAGACCACGACTACCCAGACGACGAGGCGACCGCGCCGCCTGCGCCGCACCGATTCGATCCGGGCGCTGGTTCGCGAGACGGTCGTGCGCGCCGAGGATCTGATCTATCCGCTGTTTGTCGTGCCGAACAGCCGGCCGAAGATCGAGATCGGATCGATGCCGGGCGTGTGGCAGCTTCGCGCTCACGAGGCCGTTGATGAAGCCCTCCGCGCCCACGACCTCGGCATCCGCGCGCTGTTGCTGTTCGGGCTGCCCGAGTACAAGGACGGGATCGGATCGGCATCGTGGGATCCGGCCGGGCCGGTGCAATCGGCGATCGAGGCGATCAAGCGCGCCGTTCCGCAGATGACGGTGATGGCCGACGTCTGCCTCTGCGAGTACACCGACCACGGACACTGCGGCGTCATCGTCGACCACAACGGCGTGAAGGATGTCGATAACGATCAGACGTTGCCGCTGCTCGCGAAGCAAGCGGTTTCCTTCGCCGCGGCCGGCGCCGACTTCGTTGCCCCCTCGGACATGATGGACCGGCGCGTCGGTGCGATCCGCACGGCACTCGATGATGCCAGCCTCACCGACGTCGGGATCATGGCCTACTCGGCGAAATACGCGTCGGGGTTCTACGGTCCGTTCCGCGAGGCTGCCGAGTCAGCGCCGCAGTTCGGCGACCGCCGCACGTATCAGATGGATCCGGCGAACGTGCGCGAGGCGATCCGCGAGATGGAGCTCGACATCGAAGAGGGGGCCGACATGATCATGGTCAAGCCGGCGCTGTCGTATCTCGATGTGATTCGCGTGGCGCGCGAGAACTTCGATCTGCCGGTGGCGGCCTACAACGTGAGCGGGGAGTATTCGATGGTGAAGGCTGCGGCGGAGCGGGGGTGGATCGATGGGCCGCGGGTGATGAACGAGATCCTGACGTCGATCAAACGCGCGGGTGCGGATTTGATCATCACGTACCACGCGATGGAGTGGGCGGAACTTCAGCAGCGGTAGAGTCGCCGCCGGGCCGGCGGCGGAACAGCCGTCGGGCCGACGGCGCTACGAAAGAAAGACGGCGCTACGAGGGTTTCTGCGCAGGTTCTGCGGCTTTCTTGGGCATTCCACAGGAGTCGCCGCAGCAATCCTTCTTGTAGGTGCAGGAGTGGAGCTTCGCGGAGCCCTTGCAGCAATCCATGTGCTCTTTCTTGCAGCTCTTGTGGTCCTTGCAGCAGGCTTGATCCTGCTTCATGCAGTAGCCGGCCTGAAGAGGGATGGCGATGGTCATTGATGCTACGACCAGCGCTGCGGAGAGTGCTCTGCGGATCCTCATGACTCCTCCGAGTGAATGGACAATTGATAATGGACAATTGACAACGAAAGACGGGCTTGGTGGTGTCCGGACCGTCTCAATTGTCAATTTTCAATTGTCAATTTTCAATTGCCCATTGTCAATTGCCCTCACCCGCACCATACGGCTGCAACCGCGTCCGGGTGGTCGAGCAGGTAGCCGTCGTCGTCGGCGTTGAATCCGATGATCGCGCCGTCGAGCCGGGACGCGGACATGTCGTCGAGGGCGACGGGGATGCCGTCGATATCGATGATCTGGTCGCCGTCGATCGGTCCATCGGCGTAGGCGAGCCGGTAGCCGCTGCCGCCGCAGCCGGTGGTGAAGGCAATGCGGAGAACGCGGCCCTCGATCTCGCGATGCAAGTGCTCGGCGGCGGTCCTTGTGATGGTGAGGTTCATGTCCAACTCGATCTACGCCGTTGCTGGTCCGCGCACGAGCCTTGCCTCGGCGTCCTCGCGTTTGAACCAATCGCGATCGAGCTTGGTCAGTTCCAGCTCGCGCTCGAGCTCGACGATGTGGGAGCGTTTTGAGGCGCCGAGGTAGACAACGAAGCCGCGGTCGATGACGGTGGCGCCGCGGCCAAGCTCGGCCAGCTTCCGCTCCATCGTCCGCTCGCGGGCGATCAGGAACTCGGTGGTCTCGCGATACGACAGGTCACCCTCGAGGATGTCCTGGAAAGCGAGATCGTTGGCGAGCGTCACGCGCAACCGAGCGCCGTTGCGTGCCGCAATCTTCATCTCGATGAGATCGCGCGTGGCGCGTTCATCAGCAGCAAACTGTTTGAACATGTTCGCTGTCAGCGGGTTGGGCAGGTTCTCGGCGAGCTTCTCGAAGGTCTTGTACGCCTCGACGGTGTACTGGTAGAGCGTGTTGAGCTGCTCGCTGGTGAGGATCGCGGGGGTTGCTTCGATGGTTGTCATGTTTTCCTCGGGGGGTGGGGAGTGGGGTGTGGGTTTTGGGAGAGACGATTTGAGACCGCGTTTTCCGCCGCTACTCCTGGCTCCTTGATCCCTGCATGTTCAGTCTTCACTTCTGGGAAGTGGGTGTAAGGAGTGGGGATTGGGAGCTAGACGCGATTCCTGTCTCATCTCCCACGCCCCACTCCCTACACCCCACACCCCATCACTCAATCTTCGCTACTTTCACAACCACATCGCCGATCAGCTTCGACTGGCACGACAGCCGGTACGGCGCTTCGAGCTCTTTGTATGTTTCATCGGGCGTTGGTGGTGTCAGGTTGTCCCAACCGTCGACGACTTCGATCCTGCACGTCCCGCACGCACCGTCGCCGCCGCAGACGCTGCTGACCCGAATGCCCATCTCGCCGGCGCAGGAGAGGAGCGTCTTTCCCGCGGGAAACTCCGCCGCCTTTCCCTCGTCGACGAAGATAACCCGGGGCATCGGCGGGGGATTCTATATGAGGTTGGATTGGGGGGTTGCCAGGTGCCGCGAGACCACGAGACTGCGCAGCCCGGCAAACTACTTCTCAAGCGCCCGATGCGCCATGTAGGAGCTGCGCACGAGGGGGGCGGATTCGACGTGGTGGAAGCCGAGGGCCTTCGCTTCGGCGCCGAGTTGCGTGAACTCCTCGGGGGTGTAGTAGCGGCGGACGGGGTGATGGTTGCCGGTGGGCGCCAGGTACTGGCCCATCGTGAAGATGTCGACGCCGGCGTCGCGCAGGTCGCGGGCGACGGAGAGGATCTCGTCTTCGGTTTCGCCGAGGCCGAGCATGAGCGACGACTTGGTCAACATATTGACGCTACGCTCCTCGGATGCCCAGCGGAGGACGTCGAGCGAGCGCTGGTACTTGGCGACCGGACGGACGGCGGAGTAGAGGCGCGGCACGGTCTCGATGTTGTGCCCCAGCACCTCGGGATGTGATGCGATGACGACGCGAAGGGCGTCGCGGTTGCCTTCGAAATCCGAGATCAGCACTTCGACCGCAGCGCCCGTCTCCTCGCGAATTGCGATGACGGTTTGCGCAAGATGTTCCGCGCCGCCGTCGGGCATGTCATCGCGGTTGACCATCGTGATGACCGCGTGGCGCACGCGCATCGTTGCCACCGCCTCGGCCACGCGGCGCGGTTCACCGGCATCTGCGGCGAGCGGCTTTCCTTTGCCGACAGCGCAGAAGGTGCAGCGTCGCGTGCAGATCTCGCCGAGGATCATGAAGGTGGCGGTGCCGGCGCTCCAGCACTCGAAAATATTCGGACAGCGCGCTTCCTGGCAGACCGTGTTCAGCGCCAGATCGTTCATCAGTTTCGAAACGGGAAGCTGGGCGAGATCGCCCGGTACGCGAATCTTCAGCCACTCGGGACGATGCCCGGCGCGGCGGTTGATGGGGGCGGGGGTTGGCGGAGGGACGCTCATTTTCGGGGGTTACTGGGTTGCTACGTTGCTCGGCTGCTGGGCTCGTCCACCAACTCAGCAACCCTGCCACCTCGCAACCGCGACTCCAACTGCTCCAACGCCTCGCGGTCGTCGGTCCAGCGGATCTTTTCATATGCCTCGGCGAATGTGAACCAGCCGTAGTCGTCGTGCTCGGCGGCATCGATGCGGATCGGCGTCGCGGCGCTCATCTCGATCGCAAAGCCGGTCTCGGAAGCAATGATCGGCTGCGGGTACTTTGCGGCCAGAAACTGCGAATCGATCAGGAAGGATTGGAGCAGGTCGAGCGCGCGTGGCTCGCCCGCGTTCCCGGTTTCTTCGATGAGCTCGCGGCGGGCCGTCTCGAGCGGCAATTCCCCTTCTTCGATCGAGCCGGTGATCGGCTGCCAGAAGTTGCCACGCTCCGGCCGGCGATGGAGCAGGAGCACGCGCTCACCGTCGTGAACCATCACTTTGACGAGGCGGATGCTCGCTTCGCGCGGGACGAGCTCGCGTTCGAAGACATCCGCGAACGCCGCCGCGACGATGGCGCGCACGTCATCGATCTGAACGTCGTGACCGAGTAGACGAGCGATCGACGTTACGCCCGTTCCGTGCAGGCCACAGGGCGTGATGAGGCGGAAGTGATCGAGATTCGTCGTCACGTTGAGCGCGAAGCCGTGCGAAGTCACCCATCGCGCGATGCGGACGCCGATCGCAGCGACCTTGTCGTTGCCGACCCAGATCCCGCGCTTCCCCTCGGCGCGCTCCGCAGTGATGCCGTACGCGGCGACCGTGCGAATGAGGACTTCTTCTAGCTTCGTCACGTACTTGCGAACGTCGCGCTTGCCTTCGCCGAGGTGGACAATGGGGTAGCCAACGAGCTGGCCGGGACCGTGGTAGGTGATGTCTCCGCCTCGCGTGGTCTCGAAGAAACGAACGCGCTCGGCCGCGAGCGACGCGGGAGGAGCGATGAGGTTGCGCGCGTCGCCGCCGCGCCCTAGGGTGATGACGGGCGGGTGCTCGAGCAGGAGAAGCTGATCGGGAATGGCCTCGCCCTGCCGCATCTCCACGAGCTTCTGCTGTAACCGCATGCCGTTCTCGTACGTGACGAGATCGAGGTTCCGTAATTCGCAGATGCGCATCGCGCGTTCGAATACGCGCGGGAGTTGGTTGGCATTCCCTGCGGGGTGGGTTGATAGGTTGCGCGAGCGCTGGGTTGCTGATCGCGAGCGCATTTGCGCCCCCCTCATCCGGCTTCGCCACCTTCTCCCCCCGCAAAAAGCGCGGGGGGAGAAGGCGCTCGATTGGGAGAGTTCTTCAAACAAGAAAGAACTCAGAGACTCAACCCTCCGCAGCCTCAATCACGGCCGCAACAAATCACGGTTTCCACTCCGCGAGTTGCTTCTGCAGCTCCTTTGCGTCGTGGACGATGTCGGGTTCGGTGGCGGTGGGGAGGAACGCGTTGAGGGCTTTGATGGCCTCGCGGAACATGCCGGAGTTCACTTGGGCGACGATCTGCTCGTAGGCTTCGATCTGACGGTTTCTGGTTGCGGCCTGGGTCAGGTCGACGGCCTGCCTTTCGAAGTCGCGGCGGGCATCGGTGTCGCCGGCGTTGACAGCAAGCTCGCGCACGACGGCTGCCGCCTCGTCGAAACGTTTCTCGCGCGTGAGCGCATTTGCGAGCATCACGTCCGCGCGCGCGATGATGGCGCGAGCAGCGGTCGTGATCTGCGGATTGGGGATTGCCTTGAGCTCCGCGAATAGCTGGCCGGCCTTTTCGCGATTACCGCTGCGCCGGTACATGCCGAGGAGGTGAATGGAGAGGTCGAGGCGATTGGGAAGGAGCTTGCGCGCCTGTTCGAGCGCGGCTATGCCGGGAGTGACATCGTCCTCGACGCTGTAGGAGACGCCTAGGGTGGCCATGACCCGGCCGGTCGGAAAGTCAGGCTCATCGCGACGACGGAGAAATGGTTGGATGAGGGCGCGCGCTTTGCGGAAGCGCCTCGTGTCGTCGGCAGCCATCGCTTCGGTTTGCGCCGCGGATCCCCCCTGATCCTGCATCAGCGCCTCGGCGTACAAAAGCGCGACCTCGAGATCGTTCGGATCCTCGGCGATGGCGCGCTCGAACAGCGGCATCGCCTCGGCGTACTTCGCGTCGGCAATGCGGAGAGAAGCGAGTCCGGCGAGCGATGGCGCATGCCGCGGATTCACTTCGAGCGCCGCGCGATAGTGGCGTTCGGCCTCGCCGGCCTTGTCGTCCATTCCGGCGATGAAGTGACCAAGCTCGTAGAGAACTGTCGCCCGGTCCATCGACCGCAGGGTCACGCCGGTGTCCGTTTGCGGTACCGGAATCGAGATCGCCCATCCTGCGCGCGGCGCAGTCAGGGAACGCGTAAGCGCCCAATCAACATCGCGCAGTGAACGGTGATAGCGCAGCTGCAGTGCCGTCTCGACATCGATGCCGTTTGCGACGTCATGAACGAATCCGTAGAACTCGGCGCCGCTGCTGGACGCGGAACGGACGAGCCAATCGACGATGGCCCAGCTCTCCGCGTAAAAGACATCCTGCTTCGGCGGAAGGTTGTACGTGTCGGACTCGCGCGTGACGACGAATAGCTCGGCGGGAGGAATGCGCGTTCGCTGACGGAGCGTGGCAATGTGATTTCGCAACGGCTCGCCCGCCGAAACGGAGCCGCGGCGGATGGTGGCATTGCTGAAGTACTCGGCCAGGCCTTCGTCGAGCCAAAGCGGGATGCGCGCGCCGCCGGATTCCAGAAGATCGTGGACGAGCTCGTGGAGCGGCGGCCGGTCGCCGCCACGCCAGGTCGAGCTGTCGTTGATCAGCATCGTTCCGCCGTCGCGCTGGGACACGAAGACTCCGCTGACATCGGAGTTGGGCCGATCCCGCAGCATGTCGAAGTAGGGCCTGCTCTCGCGGGGGTTCGTGAAAACGATCACGCGCGTCGGCGGTCCTGACGAAGTGCTGAACGTGGCGTCCACCTTCGTCAGCGCCGCGGCCAGCGTCTCCAGCTCCGCGGCGATTGCGCGCGTGCGGTTCTCGTCTGCGCTGCTGATGAAGAGGAAGTGTTTGGAGCGCGCGCGGAGCCAGGTCTCGTTTGCGGCGGGGAAGGGAATCCGGGCGTCGATGCGCGACGGAGCGGCTTTCGATATGACGGGAGCGGCATTCTGCGGATGAGCCGCGAACCCGGTTCCGAACACGAGCGCGAACGTGAGGATGCGGCGCATGTTGTTGCGATCATACGCGCCGCGCGAACGTAGCGCCGTCGGCTCGACGGCTGTACCGCTGCCGGCCCGGCGGCGGTTCCTCGCACCGAACAAAGTCGCCAGCGAGCCGCTGGCGGTACAGCCGTCGAGCCGACGGCGCTACACCTACTACGGCGCTACGCGCCTACAGCGTGAACTGGCCGGCTTCGATCAAGGAACGGATGCGGGCCATGAACTGATCGGCCACAGCGCCGTCGATGAGGCGGTGGTCGAAGGTCAGCGCGAGGATGCACATCGAGCGGATGGCGATGACGTCGCCTTCTTTGGTTTCGACGACGACGGGACGCTTCTTCACGCCGCCGACGCCGAGGATGGCGACTTGCGGTTGGTTGATGATGGGCGTTCCGAACAGGCCGCCGTATATCCCCGGATTTGTGATCGTGAATGTGCCGCCCTGAACGTCGTCGGGCGAGAGCTTCTTCGTGCGGGCGCGCTCGCCGAGGTCGTTGATGGATTTGGAGAGGCCGAGGATGTTCTTCTCGTCGGCGTTCTTGACGACCGGGACGATGAGGCCCCACTCGAGGGCGACGGCGATTCCGATGTTGAGATCGCGGTGATACGTGACCGAGGACTCATCCATCGATGCATTGATGACGGGGAACTCGCGGAGACCCTGCACGACGGCCTGGATCACGAACGGAAGGAACGTGAGCTTCGCGCCGCGCTCGGCGTAGGCGTCTTTGTGGCGGCGGCGGAGCTTGTCGATGTTGGTGAAGTCGACTTCGAAGACCGTCGTCACGTGCGCGGAGGTTTGCTTCGAAAGGACCATGTGCTGGGCGATCTTCTTGCGCATCATCGAGAGCGGCTCGATGCGATCGCCTTCGCCCGGCGCGAAGGTCATGGCGGGTGGACGGGGCGCGGCGACGGCGCTTTCGGCGGGCGCTGGATGACCTCCTTCGTTGCCGCTGGCAAGCGCGGGTGATGGCGCTGCAGCGGCTTCAGGCTGCTGGAGGTAGTCGAGGATGTCGTTCTTCGTGACGCGGCCGGAGACGCCGGAACCCTGAAGGCGCGAGATGTCGACGTTGTTCTCCTGGGCGATCTTGCGGACGAGCGGTGAGGATTTCGTGCGGCGGCGTTCGTCGAGGGAGGTGATGTTTTCTTCGCTGGGTTGCGGGGTTGTTGCGTTGCTCGGTTGCTCGGCGGGTTTTGGAGCGGGTGGCGCTTGTGGCGCTGGAGCGGCCGGTTTCGGAGGCGGGGCTGGTGCTTGCGCTTGTGCTGGCGGAGCCGATGCTGGTGGCGCGGTTGCGGATGGAGCAGAAGCTGGTGCCGGCGCGGTTGCAGGTGGAGCGGGTTGTGCGGGTGCGGCGGCTGGCTGTGCAGGTGCGCTCGCGCCGGCTGCTTCGCCTTCTCCGGCGATCCGCGCGACGACGGTGTTGACGCCGACGGTCTGGCCTTCCTGGGCGATGATCTCGGTCAGGGTGCCTGACGCAGGCGCAGGAATCTCGGCGTCGACCTTGTCGGTCGAGATCTCGAGGAGCGGCTCATCGCGCTCGACTTTGTCGCCCGGCTTCTTGAGCCATTTGACGACAGTTCCTTCGGCGATTGACTCGCCCATCTGCGGCATGACGACATCGATTGGCATGGGTATCTCCTGGCGGGAATCGTTTTAATGCAAGTGTCAGTACCGCAGCAACTCCCGCGCCGCGGCGAGAACGCGGGCCTTGTCGGGAAGTGCAGCGGCTTCGAGGGGCGGTGAGTAAGGCGTAGGCACGTCGAGCGCGGCCACGCGTTTGATGGGCGCGTCGAGGTAATCGAACGCTTTCTCGGCGATGCGTGCGGCAAACTCGGCGCCCGCGCCGCCGGTCAGAGGCGCTTCGTGCAGGATGATGACGCGATTCGTTTTCGCCACCGAATTCAGGATCGCCTCTTCATCAAACGGGATGATGGAGCGGAGATCGATGACTTCTGCGGAGACGCCGTCGTTTGCCAGATCGGCTGCGGCATCGTCTGCGACGTAGATCATCGCGCCCCAGGTGATGATGGTGATGTCCTTGCCGGTCCGCCGGATGTTGGCCTTGCCGATCGGCACGACGTAGTCCTCAGTCGGCAGATCCTCTTTGATGCGGCGATAGAGAAACTTGTGCTCGATGAAGAGCACAGGATCATCGTCGCGGATGGCGGCCTTGAGCAAACCCTTGGCGTCGTACGCAGTTCCCGGCGCCACGATCTTGATCCCGGGCCGGTTCATGAACATCGCCTCGGGATTCAGCGAGTGAAACGGTCCGCCGTGCGTCCCGCCGCCGGCAGGACCGCGCACAACGATCGGGCATGAGCTGCCGACGCGATAGCGCGACGTCGCGGTGAAGTTGACGAGCATGTCGTACGCGCAGGTGATGAAGTCGATGAACTGCATCTCCGCGATCGGACGCATGCCCATGAGTGCCGCCCCCGATGCCGCGCCGACAATAGCCACCTCGGAGATCGGCGTATCGATGACGCGGCCGGGACCGAACTCGTCGATCATTCCTGCGCTCGTTTTGAATGCGCCGCCGTACGAGCCGACGTCTTCGCCGATGAGAAACACGCGCGGATCGCGCCGCATCTCTTCGATCATCGCCTCGCGGATAGCGTCGAGGTAGGTGGTTACGGGCATGGTTTCCTTAAGGCTGAAGATTGAAGGATGGAGGATGAATCGCAGTGCTCATCCTTCATCCTTCCGCATTCATCCTTCCCCCCAATACCCGTCGCCGGCGAACAATCCGAGCGCTGCTTCCTCAGCTCGCGGCATCGGTGAGCGCTCGGCTTCGTCGGTGGCGGTATCGACTTCGCTGCGGACGCGCGCCTGGATCGCGTCGAAGTCCGGCGTCGCGGCCAAGCCGGCATCGACGAGTGCTTTCTCGAATTGCACGACCGGATCTTTCGCCGACCACTCCTCGATCAACTGGATCGGGACATAGGATTGGTTGTCGTGCTCGGCGTGGCCTTTGATGCGGAACGTCTTTACCTCGATGAGCGTGACGCCTTCGCCGGCACGGGCGCGATCGACGGCGCGCTTCGCGGCCGCGTAGGTGGCGAGGACGTCATTGCCATCGACGACTTCGCTGGCACAGCCAAAGGCGTGCGCTTTGTCGGCGAGCGTCTTCACCGCGCTCTGTTTCGCGGTCGGCGTCGAGTAGGCGTAGCCGTTGTTTTCCAGAATCACGACGAGCGGGAGGCGCTGCACGGTGGCGAAGTTCATCCCTTCGTAAAACGCGCCGGTCGACGACGCGCCGTCGCCGATGAAAGCCATGCCGACGAGGTTGCGTTTCTGCATCCGGCCGGCGAGGGTGATGCCGGCCATCACCGGAATCATGTCGCCGAGCATGGAGATCTGGCCGATGAAACCGTCGCGGTCTGGATGGCCGAAATGGATGTTCAGCTCGCGCCCGCGCGTGGGCGAGTCGCCTTTGGCCATGTACTGTTTGATGATGTCGGACGGCTTGGCCCCGGCGACGAGGATCGAGCCCATGTTGCGGATCAGCGGCTGCACGACGTCGCCCTGCTTGTAGTCGAGCGCGTACGCAGCCGCGACTGATTCACCTTCCTGGCCAAGCGAGCGATACAGCCCGCCGATGACCTTTGCCTGCCGGAAGAGCGCGACGAGCCGCTCCTCGAGCGTCCGCGTCAGCCGGAGAAAGTAATCGATCGCGAGCAAGTTCTCGCGGGTGAGGCCGTGGGTTTCGAGTGGGGTGGTCATACGGTTTTTGTCAATCAGTTGCTCACGCGAAGACGCGAAGTCGCGAAGAGAGAAAACCTACTGCCTCTTTCGCGTCTTCGCGCCTTCGCGTGCCGGCACCGATCACTGATGTATCGAATGCCCACCCACGTCTTCCGCCGCTTCCATCATCGCCTCGGACAGCGTTGGATGCGCGTGGATGGTTTTGGCGATCGATTCGCTGGTCGCTTCGAGCTCGAGGGCGGCGCACGCTTCGGCAATCAGCTCGGTCGCTTTCGGGCCGACGATGTGGACGCCGAGGAGCTCGTCGTATTTCTTGTCGGAGACGAACTTCACGAGGCCGTTCGCATCGCCGAGGATCTTCGCTTTCGAGTTTGCGGTGAACGGGAACTTGCCGATCTTGACGTCGTAGCCGCGCTCTTTCGCTTTTTTCTCGGTGAGGCCGACCGAGGCGACTTCGGGATCGGTGTACGTCGCGTTGGGCACGTGGTCGTAGTTGATCGGACGGACTTCGAGTCCTTTGATCTTCTCGACGGTGAGGATTCCCTCCGCCGAGGCGCAGTGGGCGAGGGCGGGGGTGGGAACGATGTCGCCGATTGCATAGATGTTCGCTTCGCCCGTGCGCATGTACGGATCGACTTGCACGAAGCCGCGCTCGATGACGACTTTCGTCCCTTCGAGCCCGCAGTTCTCCGTGACGGCGCGGCGGCCGGTGGCGGAGAGGACGACTTCGACGTCGAAGGTCTGCTGCTTTCCTTTCGAGCTGACGACGACTTTCACGCCGGCGTCGTTCACTTCGGCTGACTCGACCTTCGCGTCGGTCAGAACCTCGATGCCTTTCTTCTTGAAGACGCGCGTGAACTCTTTCGAGATCTCTTCGTCTTCGATCGGCAGCAGTAGTGGCATCACCTCGACGATGGTGACCTTTGTGCCGAAGCGGGCAAAGATCGATGCGAACTCGCACCCGACCGCGCCCGCGCCGATGACGAGCATCGACTTCGGAATCGAGCCGATGCGGAGGATGTGATCGGAGTTGATGATCCGCTTGCCATCGGTCTTGATGTGCGGCAAGTCTTTGGGAACAGATCCCATCGCCAGGATGACGTTCTTCGTGTTGAGCTGTTGCGTGCCGCCTTCGCCGGTCACTTCAACGATGCCTTTGCCGGCCAGCTTGCCGAAGCCGTTGATCCGCTCGACTTTGTTCTTTCGGAAGAGGAACTCGATGCCTTTGGCCTGGCCGTCGACGACTCCTTGCTTGCGGGTCTGGACGACGCTCCAGTCGATCGTCACATCGCCGACGGTGATGCCGAACTCTTTCGACTTCTGGATCTTGGTCCAGATGTCCGCATTTTCGAGAAGCGATTTGGTGGGGATGCAGCCGCGATGCAGGCACGTCCCGCCGAGGAATGGATCTTTTTCGACGACGGCGACCTTCATGCCGAGCTGGCCGGCGCGGATTCCGGCGACATACCCGCCCGGACCGCTGCCGATGACCACCACGTCGTACTGTTGTTCTGCCAAGGAAAACCTCCCGTGAATTACGCGGCGGGCATTATATGGGGAGTGGGTTTTGGGGAGTGGGGTGTGGGAGAACGGTCGGAGGGCGAGAGTAATACGAATTACTCCCACCCCCCACTCCCTACACCCAACTCCCCGGCAAAACCTACTGCGCCGGAACGTACGTCGGGTCCTGCGTCGCGGAGTCGATGACCGATCCGTACGCCGTGACCCGTCCGGTTCCGCTCAGCACCTTCACGGTGACTCGGGCGTTGTAGGCGGTGCCGAGGCCGAATTGGGCGAGGGAGACTTGCAGGAACTGGTTTGCGGCGAGTGGGATCTGCGTCTTCGCGGCGACCTTCGAATCGGACGGGATGGCCGACACCTCGATTGTGACCGGGTTGCCGCTGGTTTCGACGAAGCCGAGGTTGGTGCGCATCTTGTCGGACGACTCGAGTTGCAGGAGTTGCAGGACACGGTTGTCGGACAGGCCGACGGATCCCGCCGGCGTCACGGCGGGGATGAACTGGCCGTAGGTGCCGTTCGTTGTCTGGTTGTATGTTCGCGCGGTGACGACGAGCTTCGAGCTCGACGGCGTGGTGACGAGCATGGAGCCGCCGGAGTTGGTCAGCGTGAACAGATTCTGCAGCGCGTTGTCGATCGGCATCACCTGGCCGGCAGGGATGGTCACCTGCTTCGATCCGCTCGCGCCGGTATTGCCGGGCTGCGGGAAATAGGTCAGCGTCGCGGTTACCGGCGCGGTGCCGGGATTGAAGAGGCGGATGTCGCTGCGCCAACTGGCGAAACCGTTGTTGATGTCGGCCACGCCCGGGATGACGTAACGCGTTGCCGACTCGGAGCCCTTCAGCACGGGGAAAACCAGCAATGGGTCGTTCGTAAGATTGTCGATGACGGACGCGTACGCCGTCACCTTGCCGGTAGCCGACACGACTTCGACCTCGAAACGGCCGTCGGTGAGCGTGATGCCGTTCTCCGCGAGGAGGTTTCGCTGCTGATGCTCGCCGGGAAGGAGCGACAGCGGAATCGGCGCCACGACCTCGATGCCCTGGTTGTTGAAAACGTGGACGAGAACGTTGGCCGGTTCGCCCGCTCCCTCGACGATGCCGAAGTTCGTCCGGTAGGCGGCTGACTGCGCGATCTGCTGCAGCGTGATGATCGGGTTCGGCGAGGAATCGGGCGACTGGGCGATGAACTGGGAGAACGGAATGGCCGGAATGAACTGCCCGAAGGTGCCGGTCGGCGTCGAGTTGTACGTACGGCTGGAGGCGACGGTCTGCACGCTCGGGGCGCCGCTTTGCGTAGTCGTCGTCAGCGGGCGGATCTCCAGCACGCCGAGGGCGCTGGAACCGTCGGAACCGTCGCCGAAGAAACTGGTCAGGATGTCGTCGAGGGCCATGGTCGAGCCGGGATCGACCTGGATGGTCGTCGTCTGACCGGACTGCGTGCCGTCCGTTGCCGTCAGTGTGAAATTGAGCTGGTATTTCATCGCCTGCGCGGTGATGTTGGCGATGCGGAGATCTGACTCGAAGAGCGAGCTGTTGGCACCCGTGGCGTGGCCGACTGCGGGGATGATGAGCGAGTTGGGGAGCGGTCCGCTCTTGCCGCCGGAAGAGACCGGCGTCACGGTCGTGACCGAGACCGGCACGCTGCCGGGCGGCGTGGTGGTGTCGCTGGCACTGACGCCGCTCTTGCTTGCTGCGCCAAAGGTGAGGATCACCGTCGCGGTATTGGTGCCGAGTTTCAGCGCCGTCGGATCGGAGACGATCGTCAGCGTTACGCCCTGCGTGCCGAGCGTTCCGGATGAAGGCGTCACCGAGGCCCACGGTTTGTCCGTGTGGGCTGTGAATGGCAGCGGAGGCGTGTGGCCGGGGATGAAGATGGTCTGGCGGATCGTGCTCTGCGTGCCGATCTCGACGCTGGTCTGCTTCTGCGGCGCATCCGGAAGTACGGTCACGATCACGATGCGCGAGTACGGCCCGCGCTCGTCGTCGCAACTGCTGATGGCGCGTACGCGGTAGCGCCACTTCTGCGGATTGGCTCCTGCCGCGTGGGCGAAACTCGCGGAGAGGCCGGTCACGACCTGGGTGGTGGCCGCCGCGAAGTCCGCGGTCGACGACTCCTGCAGTTCGTAACTCGTCGCATTCAGCACGGCACTCCAGTGAACGGTGTAGCTGCTGTTCGAAGCGACTTGCGCGGGGGCGGCAGCTTTGGGCCGGTCCGGCGTGTCACACGGAGGCGCCGATTTGCGCACCGTGAACTTGCCGGTGGCCGAGTCGAGAGACGGGCAGGAGTCGAAGAATGCTTCGACGTACCAGTGGATCGTGCCGCTGGGCACGCCGACCGTCAACTTGTTGACCGTCGTGGTGCCGATGACGCTGGCGTCCTCGTCATCGACCGCGGCCCAGACTTTGTACTTCGTGGCGTTGTCGATGCGCGACCACTCAAAGTGAATGGGTGATGCCAGGCCCGTGCTGTTGTCCGCCGGTGTGAAGAGGATCGGGCGCGGGTTGTCGCAGCTCGTTTCCGGGATGGTGAAGGTCGCGTGCTTCGACTCGGCAGGCGGGCAACCGTTGAAGAACGCAACCACCCACCACTCCGTTTGGCCCTCCGGGATGGCCTTGGTCACGGCCGTACGCGTGGTTGTATCGGCCAGTTCCGTCGGCGCGCCGTCGTTGTGGCGGACAAAGACGGCGTATCCGATGGCACTGCTGACGGGGTTCCAATCGAAGCGGACGGGGGAGTCGACATTCGTGGCGCCGTCCGCCGGAGCGGTGAGCACCGGCCCGTCGGGCGGACAAGTCTGCGCCGCGGGGATCGTGAAACGTGACTTCGTCGAGCGCGTCGACGGGCAACCATCGAAGACCGCCTGGACGCGCCACTCCACCAGACCCGGCGGAACGATATGAGTGATCGACGTATCCGTCGTCTGCAGCACCGGCATGTCGTTGCCGTTGAGCGTCCAGATCACGCGATAGTCGGTGGCGTTGGTGACCGCGCTCCAGACCAGCGTGACCGGTGCGCTGGCCGTCGCTCCATCGGGCGGCGAGAGGAGTTGGGGACCCGCGGTTCCGCAGCCGGGTGTGGGGATGACGAAGCTCGCTTTCGCGGACAAGACCGGCGGGCAGTTCTCGAACAACGACTCGACGAACCATTGCCCGTTGCCGGTGTTCGTTCCGAAGTCATGCTGGAGCTTTGTGTCTTTCGAGAAACCGATGTCGGAGAACGGGTCACCGTTGAGCGAGACCCAGACGCGGTATTGAAGGGCGGAGGAATCGGTTGAGGACCAGTTGAAGGTCACCGGATTCGACATTACCGCGCCGCCGATCGGTGCGGTGAGCGTGGCCGCTCTTTGCGGGTTGCAGTTCGGTGAGGGGGTGACGGTGAAGCGCCGGTGTGCGGAGAATGTCGAGTCGCACCCGTTGCTGAAGAGCGTCTCCACGTACCATTCGTCAGTACCGCTCGTCAGTTGCACCTGCTGCGACGTGGCGGCCGCCGTCGTGCTGCGCGCCGCAAGAATCGGAGAGCCGCCGTTGACGGCAATCCAGAGGCGATAGCCGCTCGCACCGTTGACGGTGCTCCAGGAGAGCGTTACTGGCGAGCTGACGCTTGCGCCGTCGGCTGGAGAGTTGAGCGTGGCAGTGCCTCCGCAGGTCGTTAGCGTGCCGCTGGTGAAGGACGATTTCGCGGAGACGATGTCGGGGCAGCCGGCGAATGTCGTCACGATCCACCAGGTCACGGCACCGCCCGGCACCAATGTCGTCAGAGAGGTGGAGGTCGTCGTGCCGGCCAGATCGCCGGCGTCGTTGCCTTGTGCGATGAACAGTTTGTAGCCAGTGGCTCCGCTTACCGCGGTCCATTGGAACGTGACCGGTGAGGTCAGGCCAGTGGCCCCGTTGACCGGCGAGAGCAGCGCCGCGGGAATGCTGCTGCAGACCGCCGCCGTGGCAACGGAGAGCGTGAAGGACTTGGAGTACGTCGCGGTCGGGCAGTCGCCGAAATCGGCTTCGACATACCAGGTCAGGCCGCCCTGCGGCACCGCGGTGGTGATGTGCGTTCCGGGCGTCTTGCCGATGACGAATCGCTCGTTACTGCTGACGGCGCTCGTGGTTACTCCCCACACGACATAGTTTGTCGCACCCGGGACGACTGACCATTGGAAGGTGACGGGAGAGGTAAGTCCCGTGGCGCCGTTGGCGGGTGAGAGGAGCGTTGCCGAGCCGGGGCTGCTCGGACAGACGCCCGCATTGGTGACGTTGAAGTGCGCATGCGCCGACGTGACCGGCGTGCAGTTGTCGGCATCCGCTTCGATCCACCAGTCCACGGATGCACCGCTGGGAAGACTGCCGTCGTAGTGCGAATCACGTGTGACTGCCAGGATTGCCGCGGCCGCTCCATTGATGGAAGCGATCACTTTGTAGGAGGTCGCACCAGAGACGTCGGTCCAATCGAAGCTCACCGGGGAATCGACGGTGGTGTTGTTCGCTGGCGTGATGAGAGCCGCAGGCGCAGTCGGACAGGCGGCCGTCGCGGCTACGGTGAAGCTGAAGACATTGCTGGACGTCTTCACGGTCGTGCAGTTCGGCGGATAGGCATCGACCGACCAGTAGTACGTTCCCTGGGGGAGCGCCTGCCCGAAGGTGAAACTCGTCGAGCCGCCGTTGACGATCGGATCGCTGGCGCTCGGAGCCGGCGGATTCTGCGTGCTGATGTGGAGAAGATATTTGTCCGTACCGGAGGAGGCGGACCAGGTCAGCGTCGGCGTCGAAAACGTCGCGCTCTTGTCGGACGGAGAAGTGAGGTTGAACGAGCCGGGCGGATTGCAGGCAGCGGCGGCGGTCTTGAACGTTGCGCACCCGCTGGTGGTGGTTGGACAAGTGCTGGCAGTCGTTTTCTTCGCTACGACGCGCCATTCGTAGGTTGTGCTGGCCGCCAGCGTCGGTGGATTGAAGCTGGTATTCGACGTTGTGAATTGCGGCGTGCCTGTGCAGGCGCCCGATCCCGACACGCCGAAGTAGACGTCGTACATGTCGGCACCACTGACGGCACTCCACGTCAGCGCTTGATTGGCAAAGAAGTTCTGCGAACCGTCCGACGGCGACTGAATGGTTGGAGAGCTCGTGAGGCAGCCGACGGTAAACTGCTTGCCAGTGGACTGCAGTCCGGAGGCGCAGTTCGGGATGTTGGCGCGGACGACCCAGTTGTACGTACCGGGGGAAAGACCAGCCGCCGGACCGCTGCAGGAGTTGGCGGTCGAGCTGGCGGAGCAAACGAGAGTTGCGGAAGGGCTGCCCGTGCTGGCGAAGACGTCATATCCGGTGACGCCGGATGCCGTCGAGGGCGTCCAATTGAAGGTGATCGGTACGTTCGCATTCTGATTCGTTCCGATGGGTGATTGCGGTACCGGTGCGCCGCTGGACGGACACTGCGCGAGCGCTTGCCCGCCAAACGCCAGTCCGGCGCACAGCAGTACAGCGGATCGAATGTTCATGGTCATTCCCCTAGGTCCCGGTTAGACGAACCCAACCCGTCTGACGTTGACGTGACTGTAACGCCAGTCGGTGTGCAACGTGGTGACTTCTCTCACCGTCTCCTTCGCCGAAGCGGCCACATCCGAAGCGAAGGGAATGTTCCAAAATCATGAGGAAGCGTTCGCAAGTGCCTCATCAATGGGAGCAAAGGCGGGCGATTTTCGAGTGCGGATTTTGGACAGATCTCAGCCGGCGTCCGAAAGACTCTGCTCCTCGGCGCGAAAGTTCTGCTCCGGGATCAAAAAGTTTTGCTCCAGGAGCAAATGATTTTGCTCGGGGAGGAAAAGATTTTGCTCCAGGAGGAAATGCATTTGCTACAGGAGGAAATGCATTTGCTCGGGGATCAAGAGGTTTTGCTCGGGGATCAAAAGGTTTTGCTCGGGGACCAAAAAGTTTTGCTCAGGGACCAAAAAGTTTTGCTCAGGGACCAAAAAGTTTTGCTCGAGGAGGAAAAAGTTTTGATCCAGGATGAAAAAGTTTTGATCCGGGAGGAAAAAGTTTTACTCCAGGAGGAAAAGATTTTGGTCCTGATCAGAAAAGCTTTGCCGGGGCCTGAAAAACCCCATCACTGGTACTTGTTTCCCCCCGTACTGAACAGAACGACAGTGTCGCTGACGGAGATCGCACCTGTTTTCTGCAATTCGCGCAGGGCGAGCAGCGCGGCGCCGCTCTCGGGGCCGGCATCGATTCCCTCCCTGTGGCGCAGTTCCGCGGCGGCTGTCTCGATCTGCGATTCGTCGACGGCGATGGCCCCCCCCTTGGAATCGCGCAGAGCACGGAGCATCAGGCGGTCTCCGACGGCCCTCGGAACACGCAGCCCCCAGGCGCCGGTCTCCGGCGATTCCCACTCGGGCGCCGTTTCGAGACCTTCGTTGAACGCGCGGACCACCGGCGCGCAACCGCTCGACTGCACGCTGAACATGCGGGGGCGCTCGGAGCCGATCCATCCGAGGCGTTCCATTTCGTCGAAGGCTTTCCACATGCCGATGAGGCCTGTGCCGCCGCCGGTGGGATAAAGGACGACGTCAGGAAGGCGCCCGAGGTCTTCGAGGAGCTCGTAGCCCATGATCTTCTTTCCTTCGACGCGGTAGGGTTCCTTCAGTGTCGAGAGATCGAAGCCGCCGTTTGCAGCGATGTACTGGGCGACGCGCTTCCCTGCATCCGTAATCACACCAGCGACGAGCTCGACCTCGGCACCATAACCGCGGCATTCATCGATGATCGACCGCGGCGTGTCACGCGGCATGGCCACGAAGACAGGCAGCCCGGCGCGCGCGCCGTACGCGGAGAGCGCCGCGCCTGCGTTGCCCGCGGTCGGCGCGGCGAGTGTCTTCGCGCCGAGGCGTTTTGCCATCGTCACGGCCGCAGCCATGCCGCGCGATTTGAAGGAGCGCGTCGGATTCTTCGACTCGTCCTTGATCCAGACGTTCTCGAATTGCTTCGATCGGAGCAGCGGGGTGATGCCTTCGCCGAGGGTGACGATCTCGCGCTCGTCATCGGCGGGAAGGATCTCGCGATAGCGCCACATCGTGGCCGGACGGCTGCGGATTTCGTCGCGCAGCTCAGGCGCAGGCGCGAGGTCATACTGCGCGAGAAGCGGCGCGCTGTCGTTCGGACAGAGGTTCATCAGCGCACGAATCTCGAAGGTAGCATCGCAGCGGGAGCAGGCGAGATGGACGGGAAAGCGGCGGGTAGTCATGTTCGAATCGTATCGCGGAGTGGAAAGCGGGTCGCGAGTCGCGGTCTGCGTTCTTCCGCGTGGGTGTCCAGTCAGTGGTACCACTCGGGTAGACAAGATGTTTGGGAGGGGTCACCCCAACGTTTAGCAAGATAGATCAAGATCCGTAGCCCCCGGCTTCAGCCGGGGGTCAACGGAGAGCACCCCAAAGATTTCGAGCCCGCTTCAGCGGGCGACAGGTTCTGCGGCCAATAGGGATATCCCGAAGAGTCGGCTAGAAGTCAAAACCGGATCGAGGATGCCCTTGAGAACCGTAGCCCCCGGCTTCAGCCGGGGCTCAACGGAGAGGCGCCCAAAGATCCCGAGCCCGCTTCAGGGGGCGACAGGTTCCGCGGCCAAGAGAGATATCGCGAAGAGTCGGCTAGAAATCAAAACCGGATCGAGAATGCCTTTGAGAACCGTAGCCCCCGGCTTCAGCCGGGGGTCAACGGAGAACGCCCAAAACATCCTGAGCCCGCTTCAGCGGGCGACAGGTTTGATATCCAAGCATCACGTCCGCACGAGTTTCTCGTCGATCGGGATCCCGTGCCGCCGCAGTAGTTCCTTGAATTCGTCCTGAAACGACCATTTCTCGTGATGTGCCTTCTGTCGTTCGATGTATCGCGCGACCATGGACACGTTCGACTTGCTGACGCTGAATCCACCGTATCCCCGCTGCCAGGCGAATGTGGATCGATCAGGAAACGATTCGTGGATCCAGTGGGTTGAATTGCCCTTGATCTTCCCTACGGCCTCGGCAACGGCGACCGACGGATGAAGCTCGACGAGCAAATGAACGTGATCCTCGACTCCATTGGCGACATACAACTTTCCGCCGAGTTGTCGGACAATTCCGCCAAAGTACGGAAAGAGCCGCGCTTCAAGCGCGGCGTCGATCAGCGGCCGTCGATCTTTGGTCGAGAAAACGACGTGGGTGAGAAGGTTGGTATAGCTGTGTGGCATAGCCCGTATGGCCATGCGAAAGTCCCAGCGAAATGTTACCTCGGAAACACCTTCCTGTCGCCCGCTGAAGCGGGCTCGGGAAATGGCCGACCCCGGTTGACCCCCGGCTGAAGCCGGGGGCTACGGATCTTGTGTCTCTGTTGGCTTGCCGCCTGGAGGTAGAGGTTCGACCAATTCCAGGCTTCGAGAAGCTTTACCCCAACGCTGCCAGTACCCCTCCGGCCAGGCCCGCGAAATAACGGGCTCGTGCCTGACTGACCTCTGCTGCCTCTCGGTCCGCTGCTGCCTTTCGATCTGCAACTCCGCAATTCCCATTTCTATCTCGACGCAACGCGGCGCGTCAGCGCCGCAATCAACCGACAACCGACAACGCGCGGCCGCCAGGCCGCGCAATTCAATTCTTCTTTGCGTCGGCGACCGTCTTGTCGAGGTTCTTTTGTAATTCGTCCATCGACTTCTGCGCGTCGCCGGGTTTGTCTTCGAACTTGGCGACTTCGTTCGTGATGGCGTTGAGCGCGCCGTCGTATTTGGCGAGGAGTTGCTGGTTGTAGGCGATGGCGGGGGAGATGTTCGCGGCGGAATTCTGCTTCATCTCGGCGCGCGACTTGTCGTAGTTGTCGAGCATCTCTTTGTACATCTTCTTCGTCTGATCGTCTTTGGCTTCGTCATACGATTTCTGCATCTGCGCGTGCGCGGAGTCGAACGAGGCATTCGTGGCCTCGGCCATCTTCGACGTCAGCGTGGCGGTGCTGGCTGCCATCACCTGGCCTTTGACCCAGAGGTACTCCTGCGTGTTGTAGTGGAGATCCTTCGCGGCGCGGATATCGGCGGTGAGCATGTCGGCTGCGGAGCCGATCGTCTTGAAGCCTTCCATCATGCCGGCGATCGATTTCTCGCCCGCTTTTTTCGCGGCATCGGCGTGCTGCTGCGCTTCCTGTTTCGCCACCTGCGCGATGACCTTTTCGTGCTCGCGCACTTTGAGATACATCTGAACTTGCCCATCGGTGAGCTTGCCGTCCGACGGAGGCGTGTACTTGTCCTTCGAGACGTCCTTCATCAGGTCCAGGGTCGAGTGTTTGTCGAGATCCTGAGAGATCTTCGCTTTGTCGTAGGCCTCTTTGGCCCTGCATCCTGCGAGTGCGATTGACAGCATGAGTACCGCGGAAAGTGTCCGGCGCATTGGTATCCTCCAAATAAAGATGGACCGTGATTTTAGGGACAGCGGGCCGAATTGGCAACCGCCTGGTTCATGAATGGAGGCGATCGCGCACCCGCGCGCTGAGCGCGTCGAGCTCGCGAAGGATGGACTCGAGCTCGGCGCGATGGCCGGCGCGCATCGAGTCCATCTGCGCTTCGAGCAGACGAACCTTCGCTTCCACGCCGCTGGCAGCTGCCTCGGGAACTTCTGCTACCGCAACATCCGGTGATGGAGTCTCCTCGGCTGGCATCAGCGCGGCTGCATCGAGCTCTTCGACCTCGTCGGGGTCGATCGGAATCGGCACATTGCCCGAGATCGTGGCCGGACGCTCCCTCCCGTCGGTGAGCAACGATTCGAGCGAGACCTCTTCCATCCGCTCGTAACTGCTGTCGATCTGCGATTCGGGAAAGGGAACGGAGTCGGCAAACGGATTGATCTGCGGCGTCGGGGATGGCTCCGGCTCGGGCTCGGGCTCGGGCTCCGCTTTCGCTTTTCCCTTCACGCGGACGGAGTCGGCCTTCACTTTTTCCGGCGGCGAGGGTTTTCCCTGCAACCGGCTGTAGAGATGTTTGGCCGTGATCTTGGAGATGAGCTTGAACGTCTCCATCACGCCATCGCCCTTGATCGCGGCGGCCTCGGTGTACGGATAGCCTTCGAATCCAAGGCGCTCCTGGAGCTCCTCGATGGGCAGGACACCAGGGATGTCGCGTTTGTTGAACTGGATGACGATCGGCGTGTCGTTCGGATCGATGTTGTTCTGCTCGAGGTTCTCCAGCAGATTGCCGAAACTCTCGCGGGTCGATTCGACCATGGAAGGCTGCGAGTCCGCGACGAAGACGACGGCATCGGCGCCCTTGAGCACCAGCTTGCGTGTCTCGTTGTAGAACACCTGGCCGGGCACGGTGTAGAGCTGGATCTTGAGATTGAACGAGCCGACTTTCCCGATGTCGACCGGCAGGAGGTCGAAGAAGAGCGTGCGATCGGTTTTCGTCGCCAACGACAGCATCTTTCCCTTCTGCTTCGGGTCGAGCTTGTCGAAGATGACCATCAGGTTGGTCGTCTTTCCGCAGAGGCCGGGACCGTAGTAAACGATCTTGGCGGTCATTTCGCGGGTCGCGTGATTGAACAGGACCATCAGTTTTCTCGGATCGGTTTCGGGAGGGAAAGTATCGCACATAGAATCGCGGCATGGACGAGTAGCTGATGGGCGACAACGATGAGAGGAACGATGAGCCGAACGATGAGCCGAACGATGAGCCGGTCGAGATCCCGATCACCGACACGCTCGATCTTCATCCGTTCCGGCCCGGCGAGATTCGCGAAGTAGCGTTGGAATACCTGATCGCAGCGCGGGATCGCGGCTTCCGGCAAGTGCGCCTGATCCACGGCCGCGGGATCGGCATGCAACGGGAAAACATCCGCAAGCTGCTGGCCTCACTGGATTACGTGGAAGTCTTCCACGATGCCGACGGGAGTGGGGGAGGCTGGGGCGCGACGGTGGTGGTGCTGAAGCCGCGTTGATCAGAAATGGCGCTGAATCCGCTACAGTTCGAAAAGACATGTCTACCTTGTTTGAAGAACTGAGCCGCGTCCGGACGTATGAGTACACGGCGGAAGATGTTCGTGAGTTTGAAGAGCTGCACGAAGAGATCCGGGCGCTGAAGAAAGAGCGCAATGCGGTCATCGTCGCGCACAACTACTACCGGCCCGAGATTCTGAAGATTGCGGATTTCGTCGGCGATTCGCTGGAGCTGGCGTTGATGGCGTCGAAAGTTCGCGACGCCGACGTCATCGATTTCTGCGGCGTTCACTTCATGGCGGAGACGGCGAAGATCGTGAATCCGTCGCGGACCGTGCTGCTTCCGAATCTTGCCGCGGGATGCCAGCTCGCGGATTCAGCGCCCGCCGAGGATCTGCGCAAACGGATCGCGGAGCTGAAGGTGGAGTTCGCTGATCTGGCCGTCGTCAGCTATGTCAACACCACCGCGGCGGTGAAGGCGCTCTCGGATGTCATCGTCACGTCAGGGAACGCGGCGAAAGTCGTCGGTACGCTGCCGAACAAGAACATCCTCTTCGTTCCCGATCGCAATCTGGCGCGTCACGTCGCCGAACAGGTTCCCGACAAGAACATAGTTCCGTGGGAAGGGTTCTGCTACGTGCATCAGCAGATCACGCCGCATGAAGTGGCGCGTATCCGCGAAGCCGATCCAGAGATCGAGATCCTCGTTCATCCTGAATGCCGCGCCGACGTGGCCGCGCTGGCCGACGCGGTGCTCTCGACGTCGGGAATGGTGAAGTACGCGAAGGAGCGTCCGGCGAAACGCTTCCTTGTCGTCACGGAGTGCGGCCTCTCCGACCGCCTGGCGATGGAAGTGCCGGACAAGACTTTCGTCAAAGGCTGCAAGCTCTGCACGTTCATGAAGGTGACCACACTCGAGGACGTGCGCGATTCGCTCAAGTTCATGCGCTACGAGATCGACATCCCCGAGGACATCCGTGTGCCGGCGGAGCGGGCGCTGCGGCGGATGTTCGCGGCAACGGAAGGTTAACGTTGATCCGCAGATGTCGCAGATGAAACGCAGATAGGCATTCTCAAATCTGCGTTCATCTGCGACATCTGCGGATAAAACCTCAGTGGCAGATGAGCTGATACACGCCCATCACATCGCCTGACACGTCGTCGAGATCGGCTTTCATCTTTCCGATGACGGTCTGGTACTCGGGATCGGTCTGCAGCGACTGCATCCACGGGTGTTTGATCCAGGCGAACCAACTGTGGTTTCCGAGCTCCGCGGCGCGGTTGACCCAGTGCATGGCATTGTTGCGATCACCGAGTTTTGCGTAGCAGAGTGCCTGGCGCATCGCCGCCCAGTGAAGGCGGTTGGCGTCCGCTTCGAACGAATGCAGCGCCGCTTCCGCGGCCGGACGATCACCCTTCGCGGCTGCGATCATCGCGCGAAGACTCTTGCCGAGGTAGTGCTGCGGGACGAGTTGGGAAATGCGGCGGGCTTCCCCTTCCGCGCTGGCGAGGTTGCCGAGCAGGATGAACGCATTGGCGCGGATATCGCGGCCGGCCAGCTCCGTGTCGCGCGCTGCCAGCGCCGCGGGCGCGTTCGACAGCGCCCCCTCCGGATCGACGGCGTTGACGTACCAGTAGCCGCGGATCTTCGCTTCGTTGGAGTTGGGATCGAGGCTGACCAGACGGTCGCCGACGCATCGAACACGCTGCGTGTCGCCGATCGAGACGAAGAAGTTGGCGACGTTGTTGAGCGCGTTGATGTCGTTGGGATTCAATTGCAACGCTGCCAGATTCTCGCGCACCGCCTCGCGGAAACGTTCGGGATCCCTGACGAACACGCGGCCAAGAGCGAGATGGGCCGCGGCAAGATGCGGATCAAGACGCACGGCCTGGTGTGCGTACCACGTGGCGCGCTCGGCCGTGTCCGGCGCGGTGTCCAATCCGCGAGCCTGGCCGAGAGACATGGCGATCGCCAGCTCGGCGTAGGCGGCGGCGAAGTTTGGATCGAAACCGATGGCGCGGCGCAGATCGGCTTCCTGCGCCTGATGATCCGCGGGGACGAGAGTTCCGCTGAGCGCGCGGGCACGCAAGTACGCTTCGAACGCGCGGGGATTCGACGACCGCGGCTCCGATGCGTTCCCTGCCTTTTGCACGCCGAGTTTTTGATTCAGGGCGGCGACTGTGCGCGACGAAACGTCGTCGATCAGCTTGATGAGATCGCCGCGCTTGCCGTCGATCGTGTCGGCCCAGACGTTGTACCCCGTTCGCGAGTCGGTGAGCTGAAGATTGACGCGTACGAGATCGCCGGCGGCGAGGAAGTGTCCTTCCAGCACGCTGTCGACATGGAGCTGCTCGGCGGCGGTCTTCATGTCGATTTTCTTTTTGTGAAATTCGACGACCGCGGACGTCGGCCGCACCTGCAGCGAAGGGATCTGCTGCAACTTCGTCACGAGCGCGTCCGCCAGACCGACCGAGAGAAAGTCATCGTTGGAGTTGTTCGCGATGTTGTCGAGCGGAAGCACCGCCATCGAACGGATGGGCGGCGGCGGGGTGGCCGACGCAGGAACAGGCTCCGCCCGGTTGTGACGATTGAAATAGACGATCGCCGCTGCGCCGGCCGCAAACGCGACGATCGTCATGATGAGCCGTGTCCATCGCGGGCGCGGGCGCGTTCGTCCGATCGACGAATGCGTCGGCGACATCGAAGTCGCATAGCGAGCAGTTGGCGTGTCGACGTCAGCGAGGTCGCTCAGCAGGTCGCGAGCGGTCTGGTAGCGATCCTGCGGTTCCTTCTTCAGAAGCTTGCCGATGATCTTCGTGGCGGCGGTAGGGAAGGCGGGATCGCGCGCGACGAACGGCTCCGGCTCGGCGTCGCGAATCTTCTCCAACACCATCAACGGGGCGTCGGCGTTGAACGGAAGCTGGCCGGTCGCCATCTGATAAAGGATGACGCCGACCGAAAAGAGATCGGCGCGCTCGTCAGCCGGTTGGCCGCGCACCTGTTCCGGCGCAAGATAGTGGAGCGTTCCGAAAAGGCGTCTGCTCGAGGAATCGGTCAACCGAGGCAGTTGTGTCGGAAGCGCCTTGGCGAGACCGAAATCGAGGATCTTCACCTGACCCGTCGGCTCGATCATGATGTTCGCCGACTTCAGGTCGCGGTGTACGATGCCGCACTCGTGCGCGGCGGCGACGCCCGCAGCAATCTGTTTGGCAATCGAGAGAAACTCGGCCGCCTCGGGTGGCCGGCGCCGCATCCTCTGCGACAGCGTTTCCCCTTCCGAGTACTCCATCACGATGAACGGAACACCCTCGGGAGTCTCGCCAACCTCGTAGATCGTGGCGACGTTGGGATGCCGGATTGCCGCGGCTGTCCTCGCTTCCCGCATGAATCGCGCGCGTTTGTCCGCCTCGCCCATGTCCTCGGCGTGCAGGACCTTTACGGCGACCAGCCGATCGAGCCGTTGATCGCGGGCCAGGTAGACCGTCCCCATACCGCCTTTGCCCAGGATGCGGATAACGTCGAATCGATCAACGTTCTGAGGCAGGTTCGGCACGCGGCCGATATTGTACTTGACGGACGAGTGGTCAACTTTCTGACCCGCAACGGAACATTGCTGGGTTAATATTTACACCCGTAACAGAATTGTCATCTTGATCAACGAAACATGACCAGCACACTTGAAGCTCTGCTCGCTCCCGACCTCTCTCTTCCTCCGCGGTACCAAGTTCGCGCGATTCTCAAAGAAACGCCCTCGACTTGTGTGTATCGCGTGTTCGATGTTTCGGACCAGAGGGACGAGGCGATCAAGATTCTCCGGCATGAGGTGTCGGAGCCACAGCAACTTTTAAGGTTCAAGACAGAGTTTTCGACTCTGGCCTCGCTCGAGCACGAGAGCATCATCAAAGTCTTCGACTACGGCCTGCTGCCGAATTCCTACCCGTACTTCACGATGGAGTACTTCGCGGGAAAGAAGATCTCGGAGTACTTCGACGGACACAGCTGGTCATCACTCTACGATGTGATTCTGCAGATCGCCTCGGCACTCCATCACATCCACCATCTCGGGATCATCCACCTCGATCTGAAGCCGTCGAACATCCTCGTCGACGAGGCCGGCAAGGCCAAGATCATGGATTTCGGAGTGGCGATCGAGAGCCGGCAGGTGCTGGACCGCCAGATTCGAGGGTCGCTGCACTACATGCCGCCCGAGGTGCTGAAACAGGATCGCGTCGACTCGCGGGCCGACCTCTACGCCCTCGGCATGACGCTCTACGAGACGGTCACGGGCGCGCTGCCCGGCTATGGCCGGCCGGCGATCGAGGTCATTCGGATGCATCTCGACGAAGACGTGCGCCCGCCTTCGTCGATCAATCCGCGAATCCCCCCGGAGCTCGAGCAGATCATCATGAAGTTGCTCGAAAAGGATCCGCGGCAGCGTTTCGCTTCGGCTGCGGCGCTTCTGCAGGAAGTTGCATCCGCCGCAGGAAAGAAAGTCGGTGCCGGAGAGTTGCTGCTCGGCGGTGGAGAGCTCTTCGCAGCTCCGCTCATCGGACGCCGGGCCGAAGTCGCGCAGCTCCGGTCCCTGATCGCCGAGGCGCGCGACGGACGCGGCAACGGCGTGATCATCGCTGGGGCGGAGGGAATGGGCAAGAGCCGCATCGTCCGCGACGCCAATCTGCGCGCGCAACTCGACGGAGCGCGCGTCTTCTGCGGACGTTGTCCGATCAACCGCAAGACCGCGTACGCGCCATTCTTCGAGATCTTTCAGCAGATGGTGCTGGCGGTGAATCCTGGAGCAGATGTTTCCGCCGAGCTTCGGCGCCTGCTTCGCCCGACGGCGCCAGCCGGATCGATGAGCGACGCGCCGCGAGCGACCGGCAAATACCAGCTCTATAACCGCATCGTTCAGGCGGTGCAGGATATGTACGGCTTCCTCAGCGCCGGCGCCTCAGAAGGGGAGTCCAACGCATCGCCGCTGATCCTCGTGATCGATGACGTGCAGTGGGCCGATCCGTCGACGACTGAGCTTTTCTCGTTTCTGGTCGGTGAAGCGAAACAGAATCGCCTTCTCGTCATCGGGACGCTCACGATCGACCCTTCCACCGAAGGGCCCTCGGAGCAGGGAACGAACCTCGTCGCGTGGGAACGACGCGCGCGGGAGGGAGCGTTCCCGACGATCCGTGTCGAGGCCCTCAACGAGCCGCTCGTCCGCGAGCACCTCCAGTCTCTCCTCGGCGAAGAGAACATCTCCGACGGGCTCGTTCGCTGGACTCTCTGGGAGTCGGCTGGATCACCGCTGAACATCCGCCGCGTCGTCGACTATCTCATCGCACACGCCTATCTGTACTGGACGCCCGCCGGATGGATCGCGGACATGGACCGCATCGAAGCGTTACGCATTCCGGGTGGTGCGGGATCGATCCTGATGGAGAAAGTGGAAGCGCTTCCTCCAGAGCTCCGGGCGGTGATCGAGGCCGCGGCAGTGTTCGGCGAGTCTTCCGGCGTTGACGTTCTCACGTCCGTTGCCGGCCCTTCCGCGGAAGAAGCCTACGTAGCGCTGCGCGGCGTCGTCTCGCTCGGTCTGCTCGACGAATCCAACGACGGAAAGATGATCACGTTTCCGCAGATTCACTTGCGTGAGGCGATCTACAACGCGATGACCGAACGCCGCCGCACGGAGTTGCATCACCGTATTGCCGTGGTGCTGGAAGCCGCGCTGACGGCAGGTGCGACGCACATTCTCGGCGAAGTTGCTTACCACTACGCCAGGGCCAACGAGCAGATCAAGGGCGTGCACTACTCGGTCGAAGCCGGCGACCTGGCAATGCGCACGATCGCGCATGAGGGTGCGACGGAGTTTTATCGCAGCGCGCTCGAATTGATGGATCTCGCCGGAGCCGAGGAAGCGAAGAAGGCGGAGGTCCGCGAGAAACTGGCCGACGCCTATTACCGCAGCAGCGATCACCGCGCGGCCATGCAGGCGTACCAGTTCCTGCTCAAGAGCATTCAGGCTCGCAGCAAGGACGACGCCCCGAACGCGGATCTCGCCCGCGTCATGAAGAAGATCGGGAAGGTGCTTGGCAAGCGAGGAGAGCAGGAAGCAGCGCAGTCGTACTACCAGAGCGCGATCGATCAATACGAGAAGCTCGGCAGATGGAATGACGTCGCCGAACTGTTGAACCGCATTGCGTGGATGTATCGCGAGCGGGACGATATTGCGGCGGCGCGTGCATCGTCCGAACGCGCGTTGGCTCTTCTTGATCCGAGCGAGCCGACCGTCGTCTTCGGGTACGTGATGAATACGCTCGGTTGCCTCGAATACAACCTCGGCAACTGGCAAGCCTCGCGCGAGCTCCTGCTCGAGGCGCTGAAAGTGGCCGACAAGGTCGGCTCCGAGCAACTCTCCAAGGTGGCAACGACGAACATCGGCAACACACTGTGGAAGCTGGGCGACTGGGTCAACGCCCTGCAGTATTACAAGATGAACCTGGCGCTTTCGGAAGCGGAAGGCGATCTCTGGGACCTCATCACGGCCTACAACAACGTCGGCATCATCGAGTTCAGCCGCGGCAATTTTCAGGTGGCGGCCGAATTCTTCGAGAAGAGCGTTCGCATCGACGAGAAGATCGGCGCGGTCGAAAATGAAGCGCTGGCGCGGGAGAACCTGGCGGAATCGTTGGAGGCGCTCGGCCGCTGGAACGACGCGCTCGTCCAATACAACCGCTGCATCGGCCTGCAGGGCTTCGACGAGGCTCGCGCCTCGCGTTCATCGGTGTACATCCCGCTGGCGCGTTTGATGGGAAAGAAGGGCGACATTGCGAAGGCGATGTCGTACGCGCAGAAGGCGCTCTCCGCGGCGGAGCGCGCCCGCGACGAAGATCTCATCGCCGAGGCGTCGTACGTTCTGGCGAATATCGAGGATGAGCGCGAAAACTATGGCGAGGCCGAACGCCACTTGGCGCGCACATTGTCCATCTTCGCGTCGCATCAGACCACGCAGGGACTCTCGCGAGCGCACACCGCAGCGGCCAGCATGGCCTTCACGCAGCAGCGGATGGATGAAGCGTGGCGTCATGCCGAGCTGGGTGCCATGTACGCGCGCCAACTCGACGACCGCTTCGCGCTGGCGAAGAACGATTGGATGTGGGGAAAGATCTTTTCGTCGCAGGGTGAACGTGACGCGGCAAACGCAAAGTTCGAGTCCGCGCGCGCGACGTTCGAGTTGCTGGAAACGCCGTACGAGCACGCGCGACTCCTTTTCGACATCGGTCTTCTCAAGGATGAACCGGAAGAGGCGACGCAAACGATTCGCAGCGCCATTCGCATCTTCGAGAGGCTCGAGGCCACGCACGATCTCGAGCGCGCGCGCGGCGCACTCTTCCGCATCAAGCCGGCCGGAAAGGCGCCGGACAGCGGAGTGGTCGGTCTTTACGAAGTGGTCCGGATCATCAACTCGACGTTGAATCTGGAAGAGGTGCTCAACCGCGTTCTCGACGTCGCCATCCGCCGTGTGCGGGCCGAGCGCGGCATGATCCTCCTCCTCGATCCGATCACCAGCGCACTGCGGACGCGCATCGTGCGGAACATCAAAGATACCGAGGGCGGTTCGCGGCGGTCGCCGCAATCGATCGTCAAGGAAGTGATCCAGTCAGGACAGTCGGTGATCTCCGCGGATGCCCGCGCCGACGACCGCTTCACGGAGTCGGAGTCGGTCATCGCCGAGAACATCATGTCGATCCTCTGCGTCCCGCTCGTGATTCGCGAGCGCATCGCCGGTGCGATCTACGTCGATCATCGCGAGGCCCGCCACCTCTTCTCGCAAAGGGATCTGACGTTCCTCGAGGCGTTCTCCGATCAGGCGGCGATCGCGATCGAGAACGCCCGGCTGTACGAAGAGTTGGAGTCTGCGCGGGCGCGGTTGTCGCTGGAGAACGAGTCGCTGCGCCGGGAAGTGCTCGTCGAGAAGCACCTCGACTCCGTCGTCGGCGGCTCGGAGGCTGTGGCCAGGATTCAGTTCGCCGTTCGCAAAGCGGCCACCGGTCACTCCACTGTCCTCGTGCGAGGGGAGTCGGGAACCGGCAAGGGTCTGATAGCGCGGATCATCCACAACGTTTCGCCGCGCCGCAACGCGCCGTTCATCATGTTCAACTGCGCCGCACTCCCCGAGACGCTGGCGGAGTCGGAGCTGTTCGGACACGAGAAGGGGTCGTTCACCGGAGCGGACCGCCGCAAACTCGGCCGCTTCGAGCTCGCCAACACCGGAACGATTTTTCTCGACGAGATCGGCAAGATCAGTCTGGCCATCCAGGCCAAGCTCCTTCGCGTCGTCGAGGACAAGGAGTTCGAGCGCGTCGGTGGCACGCAGACGATCAAGACCGATGTGAAGATCATCGCAGCGACGAATCTCGATATCGAAAAGGCGATCGAGGGAGGGACGTTCCGCGAGGATCTCTATTACCGCCTGAACATCATCCCGCTGGTACTGCCGCCGCTTCGCGAGCGAAAAGACGACATCCCGCTCCTGGCCGAGCATTTCATCCGCAAGATCTGCAAGGACCTCGGCGTGGAAACGAAGCGCCTCGAGCCGGGAGTGCTCGATCTCTTTGCGCGCTACAACTGGCCCGGAAACGTGCGCGAGCTGGAGGCGACGATTCATCGCGCCATCGTGATGTCGAACGACGAAACGATTACGCGCAACGATTTCTATGGCTTGTTCGGCGAGATCGGCGCGGCAGCGTCGCCCGGCCAGCCATTGCCGATGCCCTCATCGCTGCTCAATCCGATGGTGGGCAGGATGGAGATCACGAGCGAGGTCTACGACGAGGTGATGTCGTCGGTCGATCGCCAGCTCATCGAGCGTGCGCTCGAAACATCCGGCGGGCGAATCCGCGAGGCCGCGCGCCGCCTCGGCCTCGCCAGAAACACGCTGAAATCGAAGATCCAGAAATACAAGATCACAGCGAAGGATTGAGTCTCCGTGCTTCATGATTCTCCCAGCCACTTGAACTACTCTGGAGAACGATGACCGAGACCAACCCACGTCCTGTGGAGCTCAAAGAAGACCGCATTCCGATGGCGGGGATCGAAGAGACGATCTCGAATCTGATCGATCTCTACGGCGGCGAGCTCACCGCTTCCGGCGCGAACGAGCGCCGCTTCACGCTTCCGCTGCGGCGCGGACTTGCCGCCGCGGGCGGCGTTGTATGCACCGTCTCCTGGGCGCCTTCCGATGTGGGCGAGGCCATCGTCACGCTCGTGTGCAACCGGGACGTCGATGCGCCGAAAGCGCAGAGGATCTTTCTGCTCGTCGCGGGCGTCGTCGGCTCGCTCCTCTTCATGATCTGGCCGTTCTTTCTGCATTCGCGCGAGCTGGGGACGCTGGCCTGGATCGGTGGCGTGGTGGCGTTTGCCGTCTACCTCATGACTCTCCGAAAAACGAGCGGAGGCATCGCGTACGATTTTCTGCGGCGTCTGTCTCGCGAGCAGCGGTCGCGTCAGGCCGCGCACGAATGATCTGGATCATGTTGCCGCTGCTTGCATTCGTCTTCTTCGGGCTTTACGTCCGTCGGGAGGCCGAGCGCATTCGCGCAGAAGATGGCACCATCGTGCGCGGACGTGTGAAGAACTTCGCCGAGCTGCCGCACGTCGTCGTGCGGCTGAAGCTCGCGGGCTCGCGGATGGCGACGCTTGCGGAGCTCCACGTCCGGCAGGCGATCGAGGACCAGATCGAGCATCTCGGCATCGGATCAGTCGCAGACGCCGGCTCCGGGAAGGGATGGGCGCACGTGAGCGTAGTCGTGGCGAATCCGGCGGAAGCGGCAGAGAAGATCCGGGAGTTGCTTCGCGAGCGCGGTCTGCTCGAATCAGCCGAGGTCGAAGCGTCTACAGACGGCCCGAAATGATCGACTTGGCAATCGTCGAAAGCTGCATGTTCGACGTTCCCTCGTAGATCTGCCCGACCTTGGAGTCGCGCCAGAACTTCTCGACCGGATACTCCTTCGTGTAGCCGTTGCCTCCGAAGAGCTGGACTGCGAGCGATGTGATCTTCTCCGCTACCTGCGAGGAGAACAGTTTCGCCATCGCCGCCTCGCGCAGGAAGGGCCGTTTCGCATCTTTGAGCCGGGCTGCGTTGTAAACCATGAGCCGCGCCGCTTCGAGCTGCGTTGCCGCCTCGGCGATCTGGAACTGCACTCCCTGAAACTCCGAGATGGACTGTCCGAACTGCTTGCGCTCTTTCGTGTAGGCGATGGCGTGCTCGAGTGCGCCGCGGGCCACGCCGATCATCTGCGCGCCGATCCCGATCCGCCCTTCGTTCAGCGTCTCGATGGCGATCTTGTAACCCTTGCCAGGCTCTCCGACGACGTTCTCTTTCGGGACCTGGCACTCTTCGAGGATCAGCTCGCAGGTTGACGATGCCCTGATCCCGAGCTTGTCCTCTTTCTTGCCGACCTTGAAGCCGGGGAAATCGCGCTCGATGAGGAAGGCGGTGATGCCCTTGTAGCCGGCGTCCGGCTTGGCGTTCGCGAAGACGATGAAGATGTTCGCCTCGAATGCGTTGGTGATCCAGAGTTTCTGCCCGTTGAGGACCCAGTGATCGCCGCGGTCATCGGCCTTGCAAGCCAGCCCAAAGGCATCGGACCCGCTGCCGGACTCGGAGAGGGCGTACGCGCCGACCGTGTCGCTGGAGAGCATCGGCAGGTACTTCGATTTCTGGTCCTCGCTCCCCCAACGGATGATGGCGTTGTTGACGAGCGTGTTCTGAACGTCGACGAGCACACCGCAGGAGGCATCGACGTGCGAGAGCTCTTCGACCACGAGAACAGCGTTGAAGAACGATGAGCCCGCGCCGCCCCACTGCTCGGGGACCTCGATTCCCATGATCCCGAGCTCGAAGAAGCTCTTGATCAGATCCTTCGACATGAGGGCGTCGTGGTCCATTTGATGGACCAGCGGCCGGATCTTCTCGATGGCGAACTCGCGCACGCTCTCCTGAAACATCTGCTCCTCTTCGGAGAGGATGGTCAGCGGGGCGCCTGAGGTGGGAGTGATAGTTTCGGTGGTCATCCGCGGATCATATCGGAACGGTGGTGCCCCGGGCCGGACTCGAACCGGCATGGCCTTTCGGACCGAGGGATTTTAAGTCCCTTGCGTCTACCAGTTTCGCCACCGGGGCGCGGAACAACGGTAACACGTTGTGTGGAAGAGGTCAGGTCGAAACCGAAACCGACGGAAGATGGAATTGGCGCCTACGACCAGTCAATTTCCGTCGGTTTCGGTTTCGACCTGACCCCTTACGCCAAAAAGAAAAAGGGCGCCGTTTAACGGGCGCCCTTCCGGGGTGGAGACCAGCCCTTACGAGCCAACCCCCTGAGTTTTACTAGGACAATCCATCGAAATTAGTACCTCCTCCCCCATGAATTTCCGGCGGACCCGCAACTAGCGCCGCTGCTAATGGATCAGCAGCCCACCTCGCCAGCGTCACGGACCGGATCGACCGCTCCTACTCGCCCTGTGGTGGAAGGGAGGAGCGGGATCTTGATGTCCTGTCGTTAAGCTTCAAAGAACGATGAGGCCATTTGCCTCACCCAGACCGTATACTCCAAGGCAAACGCGTAGCGCGGCTGAATCTTCCAGCCCACCCCACCCGTAACCTGTCGAGCATGGATAAGATGATACGTTTTTCGTCCGCAATAGCAATACCAAATTTCAGGCCAACTCCCGAGTCCACGCACTTGCTGATGCGCCCAGAAGCGTGTGCTACGATGACGGCTTTCCGGAGCCCATTGAGATGAAACGACTTCCAGCCCATCTCGCTGCCTGTCTCATACTCGCCGCGCTACCTCTGGCGGCAGCCAACGTTACTGGAAAAGTGGCGTTCGTGACGAAACGTGGACAGAACCCGATCCCCGCCGAAACCCTCGTCTGGCTCGAACCTTTGAACGGCCGCGTCACTCCGCGCGCTCCCGGAACGTTTCAACTCGTCACCAGGAACAAGATGCTGATTCCGCACGTGCTGGCAGTTCCTGTCGGCTCGACGGTCAGTTTTCCCAATGACGATCCCATCTCCCACAACCTCTTCTCGCTCTCCTCGAACAACTCCTTCGACCTCGGGCTTTACCGCAAAGGCGCAGGCAAGTCGCAGAAGTTCGCATCGCCCGGCATTGTGAATGTGTATTGCAACGTGCATCCGAACATGTCGGCGGTCATCCACGTGTTGTCGACCCCGTACTTTGGCTTCGCGGACGCGAACGGAAACTTCTCGGTCGGTGATGTTCCTCCGGGCAAGTACCGCCTCGATGTCTGGAACGAGCAGGGAGGCACGAGCGAAGCGCCGGTGGTCGACGTCACCAGCACGGGGCCGAGCCAGGCCGTGACCCTCACGCTCGACAGCCGGAACTACCGCGCCACAGTCCACATGAACAAGGTGGGCAAGCCGTATCAGCAGCCGAGGGACTACTGAGGTGACTGCGGAGCCGATCGCCGTACCGACGCGGACCGTGACCGGCGAGTTGCCCGTTCGCAAGGCACCGGTGGTCGAGAAGGCGAAGTTTCCGCTGGTCTGGAAGCTTTTCGGTCTGACGGCGCTCCTCATCGTGATCGTCGTCGGAATCGCGATCGGGATCACGATTCAGCGCGCGAACACGATCGCCAGGACGACGGTCGACAAGTCGATTGCAAGCGCCGCGAAGCTGTTCAAAGAGTTGGAACGCCAGCGTCTCGGCCGACTTTCGCTCAGCGCCGAGTTCCTCGGCCGCGATCCCTCGTTCGTGGCCTACATGGAGCACGCCATGAGCGGGACGGTCGATGTTGCCACTCCGCCGGCCGCGGGCGCTTCCGCGGAAACCAAGCCTCCCGCTGCGTCGCAGAGTGTGCCGCCAGCCGCGCCGGCAGCCGCGGCCGCACCTTCGATCGATTTCGCAGACATCCTCGACCAACTGAATCAACAGAAAGAATCGCTGCACAGCGATCTGATGATCGTTCTTGACGGTCAGGGGCGCGTTCTGTCGCGGACGGATCGTCCGGCCCTCTCGGGCGACAAAATGGAAGACCTATACGCGTCGACGCCGATGGTGAAGCAGCTCGTCGACGACGCCTCGATCAACGTCGTGACGGGCGTCATCACGACGGGCGGTCATCTCTACCACGCGGCAATGGCGCCGATGATCCTTGGCGCGAACAACGTCCGCAAAGGCTATCTGATCAACGCTTACGCGATCGACGAGGTCTTCGCGAACCGGATCGCCGAGTCGACCAATGCCGGGGTGATCTTCGCTCCCGCGGACGTTTCGAGTCCTCCGGTCCGATCGACGGATGCGCCGATCTTCAACATGGCCCAGATGAAGAGCGTCGATCCGATTCTCAAGACGGGCAAAGACGTCCAGCCCTCGACCGTCGAGATCGAGCGCAGCAAGTACGTCATGATTGGCGGACCGCTGCAGTCGGTGGTCGTTGCCGATCAAAAGGGCGCGCCTGTCAGTCCGCCAGCAGGAGCGGCGGTGTTCCTTCGCTCACTCGACATCGAGCTCAAACCGTTCAAAGACATCGAGAGCGCGCTCCTGGCCGGCGGCGGCGGCGCTCTTCTTCTCGCGTTCATCTTCTCGTGGCTGATCGCAAAGCGGCTCACGCATCCGATCGAGGAGCTGGCCGGCATCGCACAGGCGGTGACTGGTGGTGACTACACCGTTCATCCGCCGATCGATCGCAGCGACGAAGTGGGCATCCTCGGGCGTTCCTTCGCGAAGATGATCACGGCTCTTCGCGACAAAGCGGAGATCGAAGAGCTGTACGAGCAGATGGCCGCCAAATCTGAGGAGCGGGAGTCGGCAGGCACACAGCCGCAAAGCGAAGCCGCCAAGCTCGACGAAGGGACCCTGCTGGTCACGGATCTGCGCGAGTTGCCGGCTACCGTCGGCGAAGGTGATGCTGCCAATGTCATCGCCGCGGTCGGCCGCGCGATGAAGCTTCAGGAATCGGAAGTGGCGCGGCAGGACGGTTTCGTCCGTGAGATCATCGGCCACCGGCTCGTCAGCGTCTTCCGCGGGGACCGCGGCATCCTGCACGCCATCCGGGCCGCGCGCGCGATCAACGAAGAACTGGCCACGATGGGCGAGGGTCACATGACCATCGGTGCCGGCATCGCCACGGGCGAGTTCGTGACCGGTTCCGTCGAGCTCGAAGGCGACACCGGCATCGCCATCGTCGGAAACGCGCCGCTGCTGGCAATGCTCTTCGCCTGGCACGCGCCGACGGGCTACGCCTACATCTCGTACGAGACGGCGCAGGCTGCAGGCGGCGAGATCCTCTCCTCGTCGTCAGCGGAGCAAGTGCAACTCAAATGGCTTCCGCAACCGTTGCCGGTGGCATCGCTGCCGCTGGTTTCGCTGACGACGAACATGATGCGTGCGATCGGGCAGGCGTCCAGCTCGATGGCCACGATGCGCATCGGCGAGACTCCTCCGGGCCTGACCATGCCGGGAATCGCCGCGCAGGAATTGACGCCCGGGAGCCTGTTCGCTAATCGGTATCGCATCGATCAGATCATCGGGCGCGGCGGAATGGGAGTCGTTTACAAGGCTGTCGACACCCAGCTCGACGAGACGGTGGCGATCAAGACGCTGCCGGGAGACGTGATGTCGCGTTCTCCCGAGGATCTGGAGCGCTTCAAGCGCGAGATCCGGCTTGCCCGCAAGATCACCCACCGGAATGTGCTCCGCACCTACGACTACGGCGAAGCGGAAGGCGTCTACTTCATCTCGATGGAGTTCGTGCGCGGGTACACGCTGGCCGAACTTCTGGAGGAGGCGGAAGCGCACCAGATGGCCACCCGTGTGGCGATGGGCATCGGCAGGCAGATCTGCCGCGGACTCGAAGCCGCGCACGAGCAGGGGATCATTCACCGCGACATCAAGCCGCAGAACGTGCTCATCGATCACAAGGGCGAGGTCAAACTGATGGACTTCGGCATCGCCCGGATGGCCGAGGCGCATGAAGGGATGACGCAGGCGGGGCTGATCGTGGGAACGCCGCACTACATGAGTCCGGAGCAGGTTCAGGGCAAGCAGCTCGACCCGCGCAGCGACGTTTACTCGATGGGCGTCATGCTCTACGAGATGCTGGCAGGACAGAAGCCGTTCGTCTCATCGTCGCTGACCGGCGTGCTGACCGCCCACATCACGGAGACGGCCAGGCCTCCCATCGAAGTCCGTCCCGAGATCGGCCGCGCCGTGAACGCGATCGTCATGCGCTGCCTGGAGAAAGATCCGAAAGCACGCTACGCCACCGCCGGCGAACTGCTCCACGATCTCGACTCGGTGCAGATGCAGCAGAGGTCGGTGGCGGCGTAAGGGGCTAACTAGTTCTTCCTCGATCTCATCATCGAGAAAGATCTCAAGCAGGGGCCGATCAAGACTACTAACGCGCCGGACGCTTCGGCGAAGTAAGGGGTTGCGGTTGCGGGGTTGCGGACTCTCTGGTTTGCTTGCCCGTCTCTGAGGAGTCGGGCGGTGATGCCGGCTGTACTTTTTCAGCCAGCAGAGCCGCGATTCTGGGATCTGGCGGACCTTGGCGAGTATGTTCATTGGCCATCACTGCACCTCCCTCGAGCGGACGCTACCGATCATAAATCAGTCGTTCCTGAGAATTTAAGTTCGTAGAGAGTCGACGTATTCCAACCTTGATCTGCGGGTTTCGTGATGTTTCTGAAGTAGGTGTGCACGAGCACGAAGCGTACGGTCCGTGGAGCGAATAGCTCGAATTCAAACGCGGCCGACTCGCCCGACTCGATCTCGTTCCCGCTCCAGTTGCGCCTCCTCGAGTCAATGAATGGCCACGCAAGTTCGGACTGGTCCGAAGCCGTGCCACGCGCCTTTAGTGCGGTTCGTAACTCCTCGGGAAGAGGTTCCACCTGTTGTATTGCACCAACCGACTCTTCCAACCGTAGAAGCACGTCGCCGACATTCTCGATTGCGATCGTAACCCGCACGAGATACGTGTCGTCGTCAAGCGGAACATGCGACACGATGTGCTTGAAGTTCGCACGCGGATACGTACGCCGCCGGCGAAGCACCCACCATGCACCAACCAGGAGCGCGATGATCGTCGCTACCGACTGGAACGTCGCCACCGCGTCTTTGGTGCACTTCAGCCAGCCTGGAGAATCGGCGATCGCCACGCTCGCGATCGCGCGGGAACTGGATTGGTAGTGGTTGTCCATGGCGTCGCCGAGGATCCCTCGGAGAGGCGAAACATCCGAGGAATCTGCGACCTGTGGAGAAAAGCGCTACCGGAACTCCTCGGAATGGAAAGTGTCGCTACGGGACGTAGAGTGGGTGTGAGAAATGCGGATCACTCCTCCTCGTCGTCGCTTGCGGCGTCTAGGGCCTTGCGGAAATCCTCTGGGAGGTCGTCCTCGTCGGGGGTGGCGGGGGCGGTGTTGCGGTTAGCAAGGTTCGGGGCGAGGAATCCCTGGGCGGAGGGTGGGGTGGTGGGCGGGGCGGGCTTCAGGACTGGGTCTTTGCGGAGGTTGATGCTCTTGCGGACGGCGCGCTGCATGATGGCCATGTACGGACGGAGGCCGGCGCCGGCGGGGCTCCTGGCGAAGTGCTTGGCGTAGGCGTAGCCCTGCAGCGCCTCGGTGCTTGTGTCGGCGACGTTGCTTTCCAGCGTGAACTCGAAGCCTTCGAGGAGGGCGGCGAGGCGGTGGGCGACGGGGCGGAGTGCGCTGTCGGAATGCAGCATGCCCTTCGCGCGCTCGGCGTCGAACACCCCGCGTTCGGCAAAAGGGGCGAACGAGGTTACCGCGGAGATCATCGCCGGAATCAGCTCCCTGCCAAAGCGGGCGGCGGTGGCGACGCGGCGGACTTCTGCGGCATCGTGCGGCCGAAAGCCGGGGATGAGGCTTTCGAGCTCTTCGATGAGGGCGATCATCCTTGCGGCGCGGTCTTCAGGGGAAAGGTCGGCAGACGGGGTGGAGGGAGAGGGGGTGTTGTGATCGCTCATGATGGTGATCTCAATCTCCGTTAGGGGTTGAACGTGCATCGACTCGTACGCGACGGCATCGGACGCGTTGCCGGGCGGGCTCACATCTGTGCTCCAATCATTGAGACGTGGCAGGCGCACCGAAAGTTACGGAGGGTTTCCATGATCGGCCTCGTAGATGTGAAGATCGGCCTCGTAGATGCGAAGATCGGCCTCGTAGATGCGAAGATTCGCCTCGGAGCTAAATAGCTCGCCCTCGGAGCTAAATAGTTCGCCCTCGGAGCTAAATAGTTCGCCCTCGGAGCTAAATAGTTCGGCCTAGGAACTAAATAGCTCACTCCTCGGAACTGAATAGTTCGGCCTCGGAACTCGATAGTTCGGACCGGGAACTAAATAGTTCGCCCAGGGAACTAAATAGTTCGAGCGGGGAACTAATTAGTTCGGTCGCGGAACTAATTAGTTCGACTCGGGAACTAATTAGTTCGATTGGGGAACTATTCTCTTCGATCGCAAACTACTGATTGAGAATCAGTTATCGTCTTTTCACGCGAAGGCGCGAAGACGCGAAGGAACGTCTGCCCTTCACTTCCAGATCGAGTCGAGGAGGGGCGCTTTCATGTAGAACATGCCTGTCTTCAGCGCGTCGTCCTGGCCGTCGGCGTTCCATGTCACGCTCTTCAGGCGGACGAGCGGCACCTTTTTGTAGCGGCGGAAGTTCAGCTCGACGTAGAGAGGCATGCCGCGGATGGAGCCGATCGCCGCGGCGGTGGCGGGGGAGATGCCGCGCACGAACTCAATGATGATCGCGCGGAGCTGAGGGTTTTCGGGGATCGTGTCCGTCGTCCAGACGTCGATCCACGCTTCGGGTCCGTACGAGAGGCGATGGCGATGGGCCGCGATGCCCTTCACGCTACCGTTCATCAGCGTGATGCCGGTGGGCGCCGCATTCTCGACGCCGCTCGTCGATAACTTGCGCAGCGTGGCGCTGATCTGGGTCACCGGAATCTCCGTGTACATGCGCCCGAGGGGGTTCTCGACGGTGACGGTGCTCGCTCCGTTGCGCGTGAAGCCGCTGAGCCAGAACGTCTCCGCGCGAAGGCCGGCGGGGTAGACGTGGAGCGTGACTGTTCCGAACTTGCCGAGGTAGGGAAAGGGCGACGCCGGATTCGCTTCGATCTCGAGGTGGTATGCCTTCGGAGGCGCCGCGTAGAGACTCCCGGCGAAGGCACAGAGGAGGATCAATCGTTTCAAGATGAACATCAACAAAAAGGGCGGCCGATGAGGCCGCCCTTGCATTCTATCTGGATAGAGGTCAGAACGTGGAGTCGAGGAACGGACGCAGCTTCTTCGATCGCGACGGGTGCCGCAACTTGCGGAGCGCCTTCGATTCGATTTGCCGGATCCGCTCGCGGGTGACGTTGAACGAACGGCCCACCTCTTCGAGCGTGTGCTCGGAGCCGTCGCCGACGCCGAAGCGCATCTTGAGGACCTGCTCCTCCCGCGGGGTGAGCGTGCGGAGGACCTTGTTGGTCTGCTCTTTCAGGTTGGCGACGATGACGTGATCGATCGGGGAGATGACGCCGCGGTCCTCGATGAAATCGCCGAGGTGCGAATCTTCCTCTTCGCCGATGGGGGTCTCGAGGGAGATCGGCTCCTGCGCGATCTTCATGATCTTGCGCACCTTGGCCACCGGCATATCCATCCGGTCGGCGATCTCCTCGGCCTGCGGTTCGCGGCCGAGCTCCTGCACGAGCGCGCGCGAGGTGCGCGTCAGCTTGTTGATGGTCTCGATCATGTGGACCGGAATACGGATCGTGCGCGCCTGGTCGGCGATGGCGCGCGTGATGGCCTGCCGGATCCACCACGTGGCGTACGTGGAGAACTTGTAGCCGCGGCGGTATTCGAACTTCTCGACCGCCTTCATGAGGCCGATGTTGCCTTCCTGGATGAGGTCGAGGAACTGCAGGCCGCGGTTGGTGTACTTCTTGGCGATGGAGACGACCAGGCGGAGGTTGGCCACGATCAGCTCCTGCTTGGCCTGATCGGCTTCCTCCTCACCGGCGCGGATCTCGCGGATGGTGCGGCGCAGCTCGTCGTGCGGCGTTCCGTAGAACGTCTCCAGTTCGCGCAGCTTCTCGACGTACTTCTGCAGGCGGCGGCGATAGAAGTCGCGGCGGGTCTTGTCCTTCTCGCGCTTGAGGGCCGCATCGTCCTTGCGGACCATCGACGCCGTCTGTGCCAGCTCGTTGTCGATGTCCTTCAGCTTGTTGATCATGCGGTTGCGCGTCTGGGGAGTGAAATCCACCTGGCGCAGCTCGGTAGCCAGCTCGAGGGTGAGCCGCTCGACCACGCGGTGCGTCTGCTTGAGCGTCCGCTCCGAGAGCTTCTTCGGATCGCTCAGCTTGGTCTTTGCGTCTTTGATCTTCTTGTCGTGCTTGGCGACCTTCTCGAAGATGGCCATGATGTCGGCGATCTTGTTGACGGCCGCCAGCGGCAGCTTCGGCTCGCCGTTCTCATCGGTGGCCACGGCGATGCTTTCATCCTCCGGCATGGCCAGATCGATCATCTCTTTGATGACCCGAGGATCTTTCTTGGCGCTCTCGTAGATCTTCAGGATCTCTTCGAGAATGATCCGGTTCTGGGAAAGGGCCTTGTAGACCTTCCGCTCGCCCTTTTCGATGCGCTTGGCGATGTCGACTTCACCCTGGCGGTCGAGGAGCTTGACCGTTCCCATCTCGCGCAGGTACATGCGGACGGGGTCGTTGGTCTTGTCGACGATGCCGCTGGAGGCGGCGATGATGTCCTGCTGGACCTCTTCGCGCTGGTCCATCTCCTTCTCTTCGATGGTGCCGTCGATGGTGACGATGGCCTTGGAAGAGGTGGGGAGGGGTTTTTCGGAATCCTCGACGACGTCGATGCCGAGGTCGGCGAAACGGATGTAGATCTCATCGAGCTCTTCCGGAAGGGAGGTGATCTCCTCGGGAAGGGTTTCGTAGATCTCGTCGTACAGAAGAAAGCCTTTTTCCTTGCCCACAATGATGAGCTGCTTTACTTCCGCGTACTTTTCTTCGACACTCAACTCGCCGACCCCCTCGTCAAAATTGGCTTCCTGTTCGAGATTCGAGCTCCGCAGGCGTGTTGTCATGTCGTTCTTTCGCTCCTCAGAACCATCGTCCGCAGAGGACACCTGCGTAATCGGTGGGGGCCGATAATTATTTCGCTTCGTTCAACATACGGGAGATGGCCATCTTCTCCGCGTAGAGCTGTCCCGTCCGTTCGCTGTCGCCCTGACGCTCCGCTTCCACAATTTCTCGTTGGATTTCCAGATTCCGACGTTCCAGCCAGGCCCGTTCCATCGGCCGAAGGTTTTCGTCGATGCGCTGGAGGGTCTGATCGTCGATGTCCTCGCTCAGAGAGAGCTCCGAGAGGAGATTGAGCTCGGCCTCGCCCTTAAGATGGGTCGCAACCTGCTGAAAATCAATAGGAGACCCGGACATCAGGTCACCTTTCATGATAGAAAAGAGGGTTTTGCCCGGTTCTTCAAAATATTCCTCCCGGAGGCGTGCCAGTTGCGGCGCCGTCAGTTTTCCCTGAATCGCGGCGATGAGGATGGTCTTTTCGGCGCTGGCCGACCGTCCGAGCGGCTGCCGCTCGCGGTCGGGAGCGGTGGATGCCTTCCCCCGAACGCGCGACCAGACGGTCTGGAACTCGAGCCGGAAGGCGTCGGCAATCCGTTGAGCGGCGTC